>Ga0308167_1000635_pt1 | contig 56417 bp, 40 predicted proteins | sample PhyCR1_2_FD_202138 | JGI IMG/M metagenome (GOLD analysis project Ga0308167, IMG submission 202138) | Phyllosphere microbial communities from UC Gill Tract Community Farm, Albany, California, United States - DLSLRC.R1 | ecosystem: Host-associated > Plants > Phyllosphere > Unclassified | place... | reverse complement strand
TCACCGTTATCAACTACGGTCTGACCTATATCGGCGTCAACCCTTACTGGCAGTACATCATTAAGGGCGGCATCATCATCTTCGCCGTTGCGCTGGATTCACTGAAATATTCACGTAAGAAGTAAGTCTGATTCAACGCTTAAGAAGCGACCTTCGGGTCGCTTTTTTTATGGGCGAGTGTTGGGATTGCTATGAGATTGAGGTTGCGAAGGGAACACGGTCAGATTGCAATGACGCTAAGGCCTAATCAGGCACTATCACTGAGTTATTTCCGCAGCTTTTGTTCCAGCTCCAGCAACTGCTCTGGCGTCACAGCAGGGTAACTCTGCGCATCTTCAGGAACATCATGTACAGCAGGAATTGGCACCAGCGGCCCTAAGAAACGGGGTTCGCGCTTAAGCAGGAAAAGGTCCGCCAGGGCGCCCAGTCGGGCACCCACTTCGCGGAAACGCACGCTAAGCATGTTTTTCGGGGAGGGCACGGCATAACACTGCGCCTGAATACCCAGCTGTAAGGCGATAAACAGCGCGCGCTCACAATGAAAACGCTGGGTGATAATAATGAAATCATTGGTATCAAACACTTTGCGGGTGCGCACAATCGAATCCAGCGTGCGGAACCCGGCATAATCCAGCACGATATCGGCCGGATCGACGCCCGCTTTGATCAGGTCGCGGCGCATGGTCATCGGTTCGTTATAGCTCTGTTGGGCATTATCACCGCTCAGCAGCAGATAGTTCACTTTGCCGCTGTTGTAGGCATTCAGTGCGCCCTGCATACGATAGAGGTAATACTGATTGATGACGCCAGTACGATAATATTTAGCCGTACCCAGCACCACACCGACCTGACGATGGGGCAAAGAAGCGACATTTTCGTAGATAAAAGGCGCAGTTTTCCAGCTGATCCAGCGATCAAGGCCGAGCGCGGTTGCCATCATCAGTAAGATGATGAAAAGCAGACCAATGAGAACGCGTTTCAGCATGCGCCTGGAGACTCGATGTCAGAATGTTGAGATGGGACAAGGCTACTTGAGCTGTCGCAGCGAAGCAAGTTACTGCCGGCTGGCTGTGCTCTTTTTGAACACTGCCGGATCAAAGGGATCCGGCAGTCTGACGATTAAATCGAGGTACGACGATAGTGACGATACTGCGGTAGCCAGAAGTTATTGGCGATAGCCTGTGACAACACATCTTCTGAGGTCACTACGGCGACACCCGCCAGCTGAGCGGCTTTACCCACTTCCATCGCGATGATTTTCGACACGCCCTGAATATCTTTGATCTCAGGCAGCACCGGGCCTTCGCCTTCATTCACCAGCGGTGAGCAGTCAGCGAGCGCGCGGCTGGCCGTCATCAGCATGGTATCGGTAACGCGGCTGGCACCCGATGCAATCACACCCAGACCAATGCCCGGGAAGATGTAGGAGTTATTACACTGTGCAATCGGATAGGTTTTACCGTTCCAGCTCACCGGTGAGAATGGGCTACCGGTTGCGACCAGCGCGGCTCCGTCAGTCCAGGCAATGATATCAGCTGGCGTCGCTTCCACACGTGATGTCGGGTTCGACAGTGGCATCACGATAGGGCGTTTACAGTGCTTGTGCATCTCGCGGATAATTTCTTCGGTGAACAGACCCGGCTGGCCAGAAACACCAATCAGAATATCGGGCTTCGCATTGCGCACGACGTCCAGCAGCGAAATGGAATCATTGGTGATATCCCACTGCTGCAGATTTTCGCTTTTCTGCACCAGCTTGCTCTGGAAATCGAGCAGGTTAGGCAGCTTGTCCGTCAGCAGACCAAAGCGATCCACCATCATCACCCGGCCACGGGCTTCATCATCACTCAGACCTTCTGATTTCATCTGCGCGATGATTTGTTCAGCGATACCACACCCCGCAGAACCGGCACCCAGGAACACGACTCTCTGCTCGCACAGTCGGCTTCCGGCCGCACGGCTGGCGGCAATCAGCGTACCCACGGTTACGGCAGCGGTACCCTGAATATCATCGTTAAAGCAGCAGACTTCATCGCGATAGCGGTTCAGCAGCGGCATGGCATTCTTCTGGGCGAAATCTTCGAACTGCAACAGCACTTTCGGCCAGCGGCGCTTAACAGCCTGAATAAATTCGTTTACGAACTCATCATACTCTTCGCCGGTAATGCGCGGATGACGCCAGCCCATGTAGAGCGGGTCGTTCAGCAACTGCTGGTTATTAGTACCGACATCCAGCACGACTGGCAGCGTATACGCCGGGCTGATGCCGCCACAGGCGGTATAAAGTGAAAGCTTACCGATCGGGATGCCCATGCCACCGATGCCCTGATCACCCAGACCCAGGATACGCTCGCCATCGGTTACCACTATCACTTTCACATTCTGCTTGGTGGCGTTTTGCAGCATATCTTCGATGTGAGCGCGGTTAGGGTAGGAGATGAAGACGCCACGTGCACGACGATAAATTTCAGAGAAGTGTTCGCAGGCTGCGCCGACGGTCGGGGTGTAGATAATTGGCATCATCTCTTCGAGATGGTTATCCAGCAGGCGGTAGAACAGCGTTTCGTTGGTGTCCTGAATGTTGCGCAGGTAGACATGCTTATCGTTATTGTTTTTGAAGTCCTGAAACTGACGCCAGGCACGCTGCGCCTGCTCTTCGATCGATTCCACCGCTTCTGGCAGCAGACCGTTGAGGTTGAATTCGTTACGTTCTTCGATGCTAAAGGCGCTGCCTTTGTTCAGCAGGGGGAATTCCAGCAAAATCGGGCCAGCATAAGGGATATACAGCGGGCGTTTACTTTCGTAGTCGAGTTCCATGCAGTGATGCTCCGGTTGCAGTGTTGTCTGGCGTCACGCCGGAAAGGTAGCGCCAGTTTTCTTACCCGTTATAGCTCAGACTGCAGGCCCGGCAGCGGCAGGGTAACCGCTGCGGAAACATTCACGACCGTGCTGCCATCCTGCAACCTGAATTATTCAGAGTAATTTGTGATGACGTGAATTCTGGCGCCAGATCCTATGAAATTTCCCACAGAAGTACAGCGTTTGTTCATAAAAGCTCACAAAACTGTGGCCTCTCTGACAGCGGGTTATGCTTTGTACAGCGTTACCTGCAGCAGCTCACCGCAACCAAATGTCGCAAGCGTCGCCTGCGTGGCGGCGAACTGGCTTAATGTGGCATTTTCCACTTCCGCTAATACCGCTTTTTTTATCTGCCGGGCATCGCCGCCCTGCATGTTCAGCAGGACCAGCGCCGCCTGCAAGGGCGGGAAGCTCGGGTTAAACGCCGCGTTTTCCGCATAGCGACCGGCGACAATCTCTCCATCCGTGGTCAGCAGTGCGACACCGGCATGGGACTGGCTATAGGGTGCGTGGCTGGCATTGGCGGCGGCAACAGCGGCTTGTATCAGTTCATCGCCCTCGGCCACATAACCGTGATCGACCTTGTCCATCAGGAAAGTGGTGATGCCGAGATCGCGGGGTCCAAAGGCATCCGGCAGATAATCGGCCAGGGTGCTGATCGCACGTTGTGGCAGGCTGATACGAATGCGGGTGCCGCTATTCAGCTCGTTCATAAACTGACGGCAGTGACCGCACGGTGTGTAGTTAACGGTGATAGTCTCAAGCTGGCGTTCGCCACGCAGCCACGCATGGGTAATGGCGCTTTGCTCAGCGTGAACCGTCTGCTGCATCGGCGTGCCGACAAATTCCATGTTAGCGCCGAAGTACCAGTTACCGCTGACGCCACGGGCAATCGCCCCGACGTTAAAATGCGATACGGTAGCAACGGCACAGGACGCCGCCAGAGGCAGCAGTGCCAGCGCCAGCGCATCGGCATCCATTTGGGTCTGTTGTTGCAGTGAGGCGACCTGGTCTGCGCTCAGCACCGCATGGAAGCCAGGATCGTTCAGCAGGGGAGCAAGTGCAGTTTGCAGCGTTGACGGCAATGCCTCAAAAGCGGAGAGGAAACGGGATTGCATGTGAGCCTCATTAAATTCAGCAGGGCGATGTGCCAGTCACCGGTTTATATGTGATCCACATCGCTCTGACAATGTAACCTGTGTTGCATGTTTCAACTTTGCGAGATCTCTCGCAAACTTTCAGCCAAACCAGTGCATCATTAGCGGAAAAATAAACGGCGCCAGCAGTGAGGTGATGATGCCGCAGATCACCAGCGCCAGAGAGCTGAAAGCGCCTTCCTGATAATCGAGTTCGGCAGCGCGCGCCGTGCCGAGGGCATGTGACGCATTACCAATCGCCAGTCCGCGCGCCGCTTTAGATTTTACGCCCAGCAGGTTCAGCACCGTGTGGCCGAATACCGCACCCAGAACCCCGGCAATCAGCACGCAGATGGCGCTGATGGCGGGAATGCCGTGCAGCGAACCGGAAACGGCCATCGCAATGGGCGTGGTAACGGATTTAGGCACGATAGTCGCGGCAATTTCAGGCGTGGCACCCATCCACAGGGCAATCGCGGTACCTGACGTCATGGCGGTCAGGCTGCCGATAAAGCAGACGCCAATAATCGACTTCCAGCGGGCGCGGATCTGATGCATTTGCTCATACAGCGGCAGTGCCAGGGCGACCACGGCCGGTTGCAGTAGCTGATTGAGAATCTCACTGCCCGCGAAATAGCGCGAGTAGGGCAACTGCAACAGCAGCAGGATTGGGATAATGATCGCCATCGCCACCAGCAGCGGATTAAGCAGCGAGATTTTGAGCCGTATCGCCAGCTTGCGCGCCAGAAAAAAGGCCACCAGCGTCAGTGGCAGTGACCACCACATTTCACTCATCGGCTGACTCTCCGGCCGCACGGCGGCTGTGAAGCTGGTGGGCGCTTACGCCAACAATGGAGAGGACCAGCAGGGTGCTGACGACACAGGAGACGACGATGGGGCCAAACTGCGCGGTCAGAATATCGGTGTAGCTCATTACCCCGACGCTTATTGGCACAAACAGCAGCGCCATATAGCGAATCAGCAGATGGCAGCCCGGTTTCACCCAACTGACCGGCAGGATCTGCGAGGCGAGCAGAGCGAACAGAATGAGCATCCCAAGGATGCTGCCGGGCAGTTTAATGGGCAGCAGCGAAGCGATGCCGACACCGGCGTATAAGCAGAGATAAATGATGATAAAGGCGCGAAGATAACGTCCGCAGACAGACAGCACGGTGAGCATGGCAGGCTCCTGTTTTCACTGAGCTTCATCATACGCATTAACCCCTTAGCGTGCTAGCGATCACATTTATGGGATGATGTGGCAGGACCACGCGCAGCGTGTCAGTAAACGAAGCTGGACTGAGGTGAGGCTGAGGAGGGAAAGGTAATCCTTCGCGCCAGAGAAAAGGCGCGAAGGGCTTCAGAACGGCACTGCGCTAAGCTGTTTCAGCCGCCGGGTGCAGCGGTTACTTAACCGGCATACCCGGCACAGCACCGCTGTCGACGGACAGCACAAACAGATCTTTTCCGCCCGGACCCGCTGACAACACCATACCTTCGGAGATACCGAAGCGCATTTTGCGCGGGGCCAGGTTGGCCACGATGATGGTCATTTTACCGACCAGCACGGAGGGGTCAGGATAGGCGGCGCGGATGCCCGAGAAGATCTGACGCTTTTCACCGCCCAGGTCGAGCTGCAGACGCAGCAGCTTGTCTGAACCTTCAACCAGTTCCGCCTGCTCGATCAGCGCGACGCGCATATCAACTTTGGCGAAATCGTCGATGGTGATGGTCTCACCGACCGGCGCATCGGCCAGCGGACCGGTTACGGCTGGTGCACTCGCTGCGGCAGCATCCTCTTTCGAGGCCTCGATCAGTCCCTCAACCTTCGCCATTTCAATGCGGCTGTACAGCGCTTTGAACGGCGCAACCTGATGATCCAGCAGCGGCTGCGCAATGGCATCCCAGCTCAGTTCACAGTTCAGGAAGCCTTCTGCACGTGCGCTCAGAGACGGCAGCACCGGCTTCAGCCAGGTCATCAGAATGCGGAACAGGTTAATACCCATTGAGCAGATCGCCTGCAGATCGGCATCACGGCCTTCCTGCTTCGCCACCACCCACGGAGCCTGCTCATCCACATAACGGTTCGCCAGGTCGGCCAGCGCCATGATTTCACGGATAGCACGGCTGTATTCGCGCGCTGCCCAGGCGTCACCAATCTTCTCAGAGGCCTCTACGAAGGTCTGATAGAGCGCCGGATCGGCCAGATCTGCCGCCAGTTTGCCGTCAAAGCGTTTGGCGATGAAGCCCGCGTTACGTGACGCCAGGTTAACCACTTTGTTGACGATGTCGGCATTAACACGCTGGACGAAATCTTCCAGATTCAGGTCGATATCATCAATACGTGAAGAGAGTTTCGCCGCGTAGTAGTAACGCAGGCTGTCGGCATCCAGATGCTGTAGCCAGGTGCTCGCTTTAATAAAAGTGCCGCGCGACTTCGACATCTTGGCACCGTTAACGGTGACATAACCGTGCACGAACAGGTTGTTCGGCTTGCGGAAGTTGCTGCCTTCCAGCATCGCTGGCCAGAACAGGCTATGGAAATAGACGATATCTTTCCCGATGAAGTGATACAGCTCGGTCGTGGAATCTTTACGCCAGAATTCGTCGAAGTCGATGTCGCCGCGCTTGTCGCACAGGTTCCTGAATGAGCCCATGTAGCCGATAGGCGCATCCAGCCAGACGTAAAAATATTTGCCTGGCGCGTCCGGAATTTCAAAGCCGAAGTAGGGGGCATCGCGGGAGATATCCCACTGCTGCAGGCCCGACTCAAACCACTCCTGCATTTTGTTCGCCACCTGATCCTGCAGCGCACCGGAGCGGGTCCAGGTCTGCAGCATGGCGCTGAAGGACGGCAAATCAAAGAAGAAGTGCTCAGAGTCGCGCAGTACGGGTGTCGCACCAGAGACCACAGATTTCGGCTCAATCAGCTCGGTCGGGCTGTAGGTCGCGCCACACACTTCGCAGTTATCGCCATACTGATCGGCAGATTTACATTTCGGGCAGGTGCCTTTCACAAAACGGTCCGGCAGGAACATCCCTTTTTCCGGGTCGTAAAGCTGGGAAATAGTGCGGTTTTTAATAAAACCGTTCTCTTTCAGGCGGCCGTAAATCAGCGCTGACAGCTCACGGTTTTCTTCGCCGTGCGTCGAGTGATAGTTGTCATAGCTGACGTTGAAACCGGCAAAGTCGGCTTCATGTTCGCTTTTCATTTCTGCAATCATCTGCTCTGGCGCAATGCCCAACTGCTGAGCTTTCAGCATGATAGGCGTGCCGTGCGCATCATCCGCACAGATGAAATAAACCTGATTGCCACGCATTCGCTGATAACGCACCCAAATGTCGGCCTGGATATGCTCGAGCATGTGGCCGAGATGGATTGATCCGTTCGCATAAGGCAGTGCGCACGTTACCAGAATTTTTTTAGCGACTTGAGTCATAGTTTGCGTAGCTTTCTGTTGATTGAAAAAACGGGCTTAGATGGTAACTGAAGGCTTCACCTGCGTAAACACAAGGGATTCACCCCGCCAGTCGCCGCAGATCCACGAGCATCTGATATCATTGACATTACATCGCTGAAACACAGCGTAAGCACAGCCGAAATAAGGAGCAGGGGATGACAGCACAATCCCGGGAACCGCACACGCCAGAGGGCCTGCGCGCCATCGTAGCGGGCGCATTGAAAAGCTTTGAGCATCCGACCCTTAAACAGAATCTCACCGCGCTGAAAGCGCTGCATCACGTGGCGCAGCTTGATGGTACGCTGCATGTTGAACTGCTGATGCCGTTTGCGTGGGCCAGCGGGTTTGACGTCCTTAAAGAGCAGGTCAGCGCCGAACTGCTGCGTCAGACTGGCGCACGCGCCATCGACTGGCGACTCAGTCACGATATCGCAACCCTGAAGCGGGTGAAAAACCAGCCGGGTGTTAATGGCGTTAAAAACATTATTGCGGTCAGCTCCGGCAAAGGCGGCGTGGGTAAATCCAGCACCGCCGTGAATATGGCGCTGGCGCTGGCAGCCGAGGGCGCGCGGGTCGGCATTCTCGACGCGGATATTTATGGTCCGTCTGTGCCGAACATGCTTGGCACTCAGGATCAACGGCCAACCTCACCGGATGGCACCCATATGGCACCGATCATGGCGCACGGGCTGGCAACTAACTCCATCGGTTATCTGGTCACGGATGACAATGCGATGGTGTGGCGCGGGCCGATGGCCAGCAAAGCACTAATGCAGTTGCTGAATGAGACGCTGTGGCCGGAGCTGGATTATCTGGTGCTGGATATGCCGCCCGGTACCGGCGACATTCAGCTGACGCTGGCGCAGAATGTGCCGGTGACCGGTGCGCTGGTGGTGACCACGCCGCAGGACATCGCCCTGATTGATGCCCGCAAGGGCCTGGTGATGTTCGAAAAGGTCAATGTGCCAGTGCTGGGCGTGGTGGAAAACATGAGCCTGCATATCTGCAGTCAGTGTGGCTTCCACGAACCCATTTTTGGCACCGGCGGCGCGCAGAAACTGGTGGAGGATTATGATACGCAACTGCTGGCTCAGTTGCCGCTGCACATTGACCTGCGTGAAGACCTGGATGAAGGGGAACCAACGGTCATTCGCCGGCCCGATAGCGAATTTACCGCGCTGTATCGACAGCTGGCCGGACGCGTTGCGGCCCAGCTTTACTGGCAGGGCGATGTTATCCCTGGTGATATCGCCTTCCGCGCGCTTTAAGCCCGACCCGACCCGCTGGCGTATTGTGAGGCCAGCGGGTAATGCATCAGCACGTAACCGCCATGCTCGCCTTCGCCCTGTGAGATCATCTTCCAGCCATGCTTCAGATAAAATGCCTGCGCCGCTTTGTTCTTCTGCAGGCACTTAAGCGCGCCGGTTGAAGTAAAGTGCGTTTCTGCCGCCTCCAGCAACGCGCTGCCCACACCGCGACCCTGCCAGTCAGGATCGACATAGAGGCTGTGCAGGAAGTTATCGTTCTTCAGCAGGCCCGCAAAGCCGACCCGCTGCCCATCAGCTTCCGCGACCAGCACGGTTTCCCCGAGGATGACCCCATCAAAATCTTCCAGCTGCCACTCACTGCCATCCAGCCAGCGCCAGTTGTGTCGTCGCGCCGCCAGAAACAGCGTACGCAGGAAAGGACGATCGGCTTCCGTAAACGGACGAATCTTCACAGGTCAGCTCCCTTTTAATCCGGTCTTACAAAACTAGCAGCGATTCGCAGAGACGCGCGAAAAGATAAAGCGGGTTAAATGTCACGTAAATCGCTGTACACTGCCTGCCGGGCCAGAGAGCATAAGGCTCTCAGCGTTTGATAGCTTTCGTTTATCAGATTGATAACGTCCGCGTATTAGATGTTGGCCCGAAAATTATGTAACCTGCATCACATATTTTAACGGAGGCCACCAGATGTCTATTATCAATACCAAAATTAAGCCGTTCAAAAACGCAGCATTTAAAAACGGTGAATTCATCGACGTAACCGAGAAAGACGTTGAAGGTAAATGGAGTGTGTTCTTCTTCTATCCAGCTGACTTCACTTTCGTCTGCCCGACCGAACTGGGCGACGTGGCTGACCACTACGAAGAGTTCCAGAAACTGGGCGTAGATATCTACTCCGTTTCTACCGACACCCACTTTACCCACAAAGCCTGGCACGGTTCTTCAGACACCATCGCGAAGATCAAATACACGATGATCGGTGACCCGACTGGCGCGCTGACCCGTAACTTCGAAATCATGCGTGAAGACGAAGGTCTGGCTGACCGTGGTACGTTCATCGTTGACCCGGAAGGCGTTATCCAGGCAATCGAAATCACTGCTGAAGGCATTGGCCGTGACGCCTCTGACCTGCTGCGCAAAGTGAAAGCGGCTCAGTACGTGGCATCTCACCCAGGTGAAGTGTGCCCGGCTAAATGGAAAGAAGGTGATGCAACACTGGCTCCGTCTCTGGACCTGGTTGGCAAAATCTAAATCCGCTTCGCTCTTTCGATCATTCTCCAATCGGGTGCTGCGGCACCCGATTTTTTGACCAGGATATCACTATGCTCGACACAAATTTGAAAACTCAGCTTAAGGCCTACCTTGAGAAATTAACCAAACCTGTTGAGTTGATTGCCACGCTGGACGAAGGTGCAAAATCAACCGAGATCCGTGAACTGTTGGTTGATATCGCCGGTTTGTCTGACAAAGTCAGCTTCCGCGAAGAGAACGATCGTCAGGTGCGTAAGCCCTCATTTCTGATCACCAACCCAGGTTCGAACAGCGGCCCGCGTTTCGCCGGTTCACCTCTGGGTCACGAATTTACCTCACTGGTGCTGGCACTGTTACAGACTGGTGGGCATCCGTCGAAAGAAGCACAGAGCCTGCTTGATCAGATTGCCGCGCTGGACAGTGACTTCCATTTCGAAACTTACTATTCACTTTCATGCCATAACTGTCCTGATGTCGTCCAGGCGCTGAACCTGATGGCGGTGATTAACCCGCGCATCAGCCACACCGCTATCGACGGTGGTTTGTTCCAGAACGAGATTCAGGAACGTAACGTGATGGGTGTGCCAGCGGTTTACCTCAACGGTAAAGAGTTTGGTCAGGGCCGCATGAGCCTGGCGGAAATCGTCAGTAAAGTGGATACCAACGCGGATAAACGCGCAGCAGAAGAGCTGAACAAGCGTGACGCCTATGAAGTTCTGATTATCGGCAGCGGCCCGGCGGGCGCAGCGGCAGCCATCTACTCAGCGCGTAAGGGCATCCGTACTGGTCTGATGGGCGAACGTTTTGGCGGCCAGGTGCTGGACACGGTGGATATTGAAAACTATATCTCCGTCCCAAAAACCGAAGGCGCAAAACTGGCGGGTTCACTGCGCGCACACGTTGATGATTACAACGTGGATGTCATTGAAAGCCAGAGTGCCATCAAATTAATCCCGGCTGCGAAAGAGGGCGGACTGCACGCCATCGAAACCGCCTCCGGCGCAGTGCTGAAATCACGCAGTATCATCCTGGCGACTGGCGCACGCTGGCGTAACATGGGTGTGCCGGGTGAAGAAGAGTATCGCACCAAAGGCGTCACCTACTGCCCGCACTGTGATGGCCCGCTGTTTAAAGGCAAGCGCACAGCAGTGATCGGCGGCGGTAACTCCGGCGTGGAAGCGGCCATTGACCTGGCCGGTATCGTTGAACACGTTACGCTGCTGGAGTTTGCCGGTGAGATGCGTGCCGACCAGGTGCTGCAGGATAAACTGCGCAGCCTGAAGAACGTGGATGTGATCCTGAACGCGCAGACCACCGAAGTGAAAGGCGACGGCACTAAAGTGACTGGCCTGCACTATATCGACCGTACCACGCAGACCACCCATGAGCTGCCGCTCTCCGGTATCTTCGTTCAGATCGGTCTGCTGCCAAATACCCCATGGCTGGAAGGCGCCGTTGAGCGCAACAAAATGGGTGAGATCATCATCGATGGTAAATGCGAAACCAGCCTGAAAGGCGTGTTCGCAGCGGGCGACTGCACCACCGTGCCGTATAAGCAGATCATCATCGCCAGCGGCGAAGGTGCTAAAGCCTCACTGAGTGCTTTTGACTATCTGATTCGTACTCATTCGGCTGAATAACTTTCACCAGCCAGACAATAGCCCTTCAGCCTCCGAGCTGAGGGGCTTTTTTTTAACCTGTTAATAGCCTGCCAGCGTCATCAGCATCATCCAGACTGGCGTCGTCACCGCTGCCAGTACCGTAGAAAAGAGCATGCTGGCCGCCGCCGGGCCGGTAATGACATTAAACTTCTGCGACATCAGATAGACGTTAACCCCGACCGCCATCGATCCCAGCAGCACCACCACTTTACTCTCCAGCGGCGGCAGACCGGTCAGCCACGCGATAGCCCATACCGTCATTGGTTGCAGCACCAGCTTCAGCAGGCAAATGGTATAGCTCTCTTTCAGGCCATCCCGCACCCGATAGTGCGCCAGGCTCATGCCCAGCGTCACCAGCGACAGCGGCGCGGCCAGCGAGGCCAGCATTTTTAGCGGTTCTGCGGCCAGCACCGGCAACGGACGTTGCAGAAAACTCCAGGCTGTTCCACTGAGAATGCCAATGATCAGCGGATTCTTCAGTACGCCGAGCAGGGTGCGCCAGAGACCTTCCAGCGAGAAGCTGCCTTGTTTTGCCCACTCGACCGAAACGGTCAGTAAGGTCCAGAGGATCAGGCTGTTAAATACCAGCACCAGCGCCACCGGGGGCAGGGCTTCCGGCCCGAGCAGTACCGTTGCCACCGGGATGCCCAGCATCACGTTATTGGAAAAGATGCCGCCCAGCGCAAAGACCGAAGCCGCCACGCCATCCAGATTAAACACTCTGGTTGCCAGCACTCTCCCCACGATAAACACCAGCAGGCAACTGCCAAAGAAGGCCAGTAACAGGCGCGCATCCACTGGCGGACTTTGCGAAAAGGTGCTCATCACCCGAAACAGCATGCAGGGTAGCGCGACATTAAACACAAAGCGGTTCATCCCTTCGCTGATGCTGGCAGGCCATTTTCCGAGGCGCGTCAGGCTGTATCCCAGCAGAATCAGGATAAATAGCGGAGCTGACAGATAAATTTGATGGCTTAAGCTTTCAAACAGGCGCGGCATAGAGAGAGTCTGATCAGACGATGATTAGTTACCAGACTAACAAATTGCTAACTAACTGTTAACTATATCGGTGTCTGGAATGAGCGTTGCCGGGACGCTAACCCAACCAGCGTCGCGCCTGTTGATCGCTGATATCCCGGTAATAGACGCGATGAATGATTTCGCCGCAGCCCGGACAATGGGCGGAAATATAGGTGGAGAAGTAAGGTCTGCCATTGGGTGCGACGGCACCCTGACGTTCAATAATAATGTCCTGCCATCGATGGCGGTGGGGAATAAGCACTAAAAATCGCATCATACATCCTGAATAGTATGAAGTTCCGCTTCAGGAGTTTCTCACTCCGTGAAATAACTTTTTTTACGACGATACTGTGAGCAGTTTAATTATTATGGGGTGGCCTCAATACTCCGGAAAATATTACCGGTTAGGTTGATAAACAGTGGGTACCTATAAATAGGTATTTTTTGAGACCGGCGGCATTAAGCCTTTTTTTGCATCGCTAAGCGTTGATCAGGATCATAGGAAATGTTGCATGGCCGATTAATTACTATGCAATCGTGTTTTTTCTGCTACGTCTTCTTGTATTCACTACGGCGGAACACGAGCCCGGGACGGATCTCAGCAGGGTAAAGCTGAAAAAATCTGGTTCTGAACAGCGTCTGAATCCTGGCGTGGATCACATTTAACGTTCAGATCATTTCATGACGATATAAGGAGTAATAACAGAGTGCTTATAAAGCGGCTTAAAGCATGGTTAATATTTTTAAGAAAAAACACTTTATGATAAATTTGCTTGAGTAGAGTAATAGACCTTATTATTTATCACATTGGTTTAACACTAAATCAATGAAATTTTATCTTATTTGATATGTTGGTTCGAAAATAAAGCAATAAAAGAAATATCAAATGAATATTGATATTTCTTATTTTCATACACAATAATATTGTATGCTAACAAATTAATTAATTTTAGGGTTAAATTCTGACTTAAAGCTATATCTCCTGCCCCCTGTGATTTTTTATTTTGATGGAGATATCCTTTACGGGATAAGTCTCTTAATTTATGATTCTATAAATAATTACATAATGCTTTCTCTTGATAGAATTTCAGTAATGTCGTTTTGGAGGTTGCCAGGTGCTTTTTTTTTACTTAATCAGAAAGTTTTCATTTTTTTTCGTAACGGCTTTTTTATTTTCTTCTTTTTCTGTTTCGGCTGAAGGTGGCGTTTCAATACAGGGCACGCGTATTATCTATCCTCAGAACTCCCGTCAGGAAAGTATTTCTCTACGAAATTCCTCTGCAACGGATTCGTTTCTGGTCCAGTCATGGATAGAAAATGCCAACGGGAAAAAATCAAAAGACTTTATTGTTACGCCTCCGTTATATCTCAGTGGCCCTAAAAACGAGAATACGCTGCGATTGATGCTTGCCGCACCTGATATAGCGGGAGACAGAGAGGTTTTATACTATTTCGTGGCCAAAGCGATCCCTTCTATTGATAGCAAGGACACTTCCGGGAGAAGTGTTATTCGTATTGCTGCAGCAAGTCGAATTAAACTCTTTATTCGCCCGTCTGGCCTTAAAATAAAGCCAGAGAAAGCACCCGCTGAACTCAGCTTTAAACGGTTGGGTAAAAAAATAGAAATTACTAACCCTACACCCTATTATATTACGATGACAGAGATTAAACACAGCGGACGTTCTATCGCTGGAGTAATGGTTCCACCTATTGGCACCATGCTGTTAGATACCCCTTCAGATAGTAATAATACGCTGACTTTTAGTACTATCAATGATAGCGGAGCCATTACTAAACCCCAGACAGTTATAATGAAATGATAAAATTAAAATAATTTATTATAAAAGATAATGCTTTTGCCAATGTAATTTTTATCCGGGTGAACAGGTTTTATTTTGAAAAATAATAAACAGGGGATATCTTGCATTGCGTTTTCTGCCTGGGGTGTTTTAATGGCAATTTCCGGCGTTGTTCATGCTGAACTCCAGTTTGACGCATCAATGATTTCCAATGATATTAATTCTGTGGCGGATTTATCACGATTTTCCAGCAAGGGGGCTCAGCTTCCAGGGACATATTTCGTCGATGTTTATCTGAACAGAAATAGCATTGCTTCCCGGGATATACGGTTTGTTTCCGCCGATGATGAAAAGCCTGAAAATAATTTGCGTGATTCAACCGGTCTGATGCCATGCCTTACCACAAAAGACCTTGTTGAAATGGGGGTGAAAACTACTGCGTTTCCTGAGTTAACCAGGCGTCCAGTGGATCAGTGCCTCTCTCCGGGCAGATATATTCCTGATGCCAGGGTTATTTTTGATTTTCAGAAAATGCGCCTGGACATCAGCATTCCGCAGGTCGCCTTACAGAATAATCCTCGCGGTTGGATTCCACCTGAGCAATGGGATGAAGGCATCAGTGCAGCTTTAATGAGCTGGCAATTCAGCGGAAGTGAAAACCATGGCGAGTATGGTAACAGCCGCAGTCAATATCTGAACCTGATGAGCGGGTTTAATGTTGGCCCCTGGCGTCTGCGGGATAATAGCACCTGGAGTTATTACGAAAATCGTTACAGCCGTAAACAGCAATGGCAACACATTAACACCTACCTCCAGCGCGCTATTATCCCGTGGCGTAGTGAGCTGACGATTGGCGACAGCTCGACGAGTAGCGATGTGTTTGATCCTCTGGCTTTTCGCGGGGTGAGAATAGCAACAGATGATGAAATGTATCCGGAGACCATGCGTGGCTATGCGCCTGTTGTAAAAGGAATAGCAGGGAGTAATGCAGAAGTCAGTATTCGGCAGAATGGTAGTGTTATTTACCGTACCTATGTGGCCGCAGGGGCTTTCGTTATTAACGATCTATATCCACTCTCTTCGGGTGGCGATCTTGAGGTGGCAGTGACCGAGGCCGATGGCTCCGTAAGGGTATTTACGGTTCCTTATTCTTCTGTACCGGTGCTGCAACGTGCAGGGCATATTCGCTACGGTATGACTGCTGGTCGCTATCGCAATACGTCAGATCGCTATGATAAACCGGCATTTATGCAGGGAACTCTCCTTATGGGTTTGCCTCATAATTTGACCGCCTATAGCGGTGTTCAACTGGCGGATCAATACCGAGCGTTCGCGTTGGGTGCAGGGGTAAATTTAGGTATGTGGGGGGCGGCATCTGCCGATATTACCCAGGCAACCAGTACGCTGGCAGACGGTTCCAGGCACCAGGGGCAGTCGTTGCGTTTTCTTTTTGGTCGCTCGCTGGTTTCCACAGGAACCACGTTTCAATTAGTTGGATACCGTTATTCTACAGAAGGATTCCACACGCTGGATGAAACGGCATTGAAGAGAATGTCGGGATGGATGAATAACACCCTGGATGTGGATGCGGCAGGACGTCCGCTGAAGCAAAACTGGGTTGATCACTACAATCTGTACAGCAATAAACGTGACCGATTTCAGGCAAATATCACTCAACGTCTGGGGGATATGGGCTCCTTGTATCTCACGGGGACCCGTCAGACCTATTGGAACAACGCATCAACGACTCATTCTCTTCAGGCTGGTTTTAGCAGCGTCTTTAAAAAGATTAATTACAGCGTTTCTTATGGACAAACCCGCTACAGCGGGCAAAAGAGTGCCGATAAAACGCTTTATCTCACACTGTCAGTGCCACTGAATGATTTATTTGCAGACGGCAACAACCGCTCTTTGTGGGCGAATTACAGTGCGAATCGAGACAATCAGGGACATATCACTAATCAGGTTGGTCTGAGCGGTACCGCACTGGAGGAAGGAAATCTCAACTGGGCCGTTTCTCAAGGGTATGGACGTCGGGATGGCGGAAGCGGTGATGCTTCCCTGGCCTACCAGGGGACCTATGGCAATGCCTCTGCGGGATATGGCTACAGCCGTAACTATAAGCAGTACCGTTACGGGCTGTCTGGTAGTGCAGTTCTGCATAGCGGCGGGTTAACACTCGGGCAGCCGCTGGGTATCACCAATGTATTGGTGGCGGCGCCGGGCGCTGCCGGTGTTCCGGTAGCAAATGCCACAGGCATCCGCACGGACGCCAGGGGATATACTTTGCTGCCTTACGCCAGCATGTATCGGGAAAACAGAATCGCGCTGGACGTTAATCAACTGGATGACCACACAGAAATCGATAACGCAGTAACCCGTGTTGTCCCTACGCATGGGGCGCTGGTGCGAGCAGATTTTAAGACTCGCACGGGATTTCGCGTTCTTATGACGCTAATGCATAAGAATCAACCCTTACCGTTTGGTTCTACCGTCAGCATCGTCGGTGGAGAAAACAGTGGTCTGGTTGGGGATGGGGGACAGGTTTATTTGTCTGGAATGGCTTTGAAAGGAGAACTGAAAGCGAAGTGGGGACAGGGCGCCGAACAGCAATGTACGGTGCGATATGTGTTGCCAGTGAAAACGCAGTCCGTTCTCGTTCAGCATCAGGAAGTCTGTCGTTAGTGGCTAAAGGATTGGCTTTTTATTCACACCCCATTCGCGGTGATGTGAATTTCATTTAACTATCAAATTTTAAAAAAGGCTCTGCACAATATGAAGTTTATTAAATTTAAAAATGCTTTTGTTATGGGTGGCATTGCGGCTGCAATGTTAACGGTTTCTATTGGGGCGCAGGCTGCTTCCGAATCCGCAACGATTAATATCTCCGCCAACGTAGTAGCGAATACCTGTACGCCGGATTGGACAGCGGCTGGAAAAGACGTGAACATGAACCGGGTATCGGTAGATGATTTTGGGAGTGACAAAATTGGTGCCACTCAGCAATTCACTCTCAATTTGACAGAGTGTGGGGCGGGAACAACCAAAGTCAAAGTGACTGCTTCAGGTATAGCTGATACTACCGACAGCACTCTTTTTTCCAATACGTTGGCTGAAGGTGCGTCTGGAGTAGGTGTTGGGGTATGGGGAGGTCCGACTCAGGCAACTCAGCTCAATCCAGCAGGTAATAACAGCGTTGAATATGCGGTGTCAAACAATGCTGTCAATATGACGTTTTTAACCAAATTGATGAAAACGGGTACGGAAGCCGTTACCGCAGGTAATCTGAAAAGTATCGTTACACTGACTGTCGACTACGAGTAATTCAAAAGGCAGTGGTCCTTAGATCACTGCCTGTTTATTTATTATTCAGAGAGAGTTTTATGATTGCTGTATTATCCAGAAAAAATGAAATCTATAAATTCAGCGGATCAGTTTTTGTTTTTCTGACAATGTTAAATTCATTGCCCGTTAACGCTGTAACCATTGAGGCTAACTCTCCAGGTTTAGCCGCGGTGGGAAAAAATACTACTGTTGTACTTGGTGGCGGTGGCGTCTATACGTTTGCGCTCAAAGCTACCGCCGATGGCAATGCTGTTCGTGATAGGGCAGCAGAGCAATGTCTGGATATCGTCTCGGGTACAATGACCGGAGTCACTATTACAGGTTGGGGGGCGTTAACCTCATCCCTGGCATGGGGAGCTTCACTTAATTATTCAGCAACGCTGAGTAATAATTGTAATAATGAACTTCGGCGGTATGTGGGTTTGTGGAGTACAAAGGCGCCTGGCATATTCAGTGGCGACTGGGTAACTGTACCCGCAAACAGAACCTGCTCTGTAAATGTTGTCACCTCTCCAGCCATCCCTGACCTTGTACCAGGCAAAGCAGTCAACGCGATACAAATTACGTCTGCGTCAACCGGCACGGGAATGCTCGCTTTCAAACCCAATGCTAATAATGGCAGCAAAGGGACGATTACTGACGGAACACATTTTTTGACTTATTCTGTACCGGGTACAACGTGGAATAGTGGCACAGGGCAATGGACGGGAGGGTTGGGTGATTACTCGCTGAAACTGGATAATATTCCTGATCCAACAACGCCCGGTAAATATAAAGGAAATATGACAGCCACAATTTCATGTGACTAATCAGCGAGACCAGAATCGTAATGCAGTTAGGGTTGTGACCCATATGAAGAAAAGCGTAATGACACTGTAGAGACTGCGACAGTGAACATTATCGCCGCTTACAGTGCAGGCATTTCTCTGAACCGGTCAATTTCCGATCAGATTTTTTGCGACATATTCTTTGTCTCCCCTGGAGATTACTCTGCGTGAAACTCAGTTTTGTAGGTATCCGACAATCAATATGGCTTTGAGCCTGAAAAACATCACATTGATTAAATACCCTCAATATTCGTAATGTCTTCATCAGAAGCATGAATACATTACCCTCTGAATGTATTTTCCGACGAACAGATCATCAAAAATGGCTATCAAGACGTGATGGAACTGAAGTGGATAAAGTGCCATGAACAGCAGCACACCCGTCTGAAGATAGTGGTAAGAAATCGAATAATTGTCCTGCCCCAGCAGACCCATTTTTACTATAGGGTTGAACAACGATTTGAAAAGGAGGGCGAAGGGTAACATCCAGCGTTGTTATAGGCTCGCATACATCACTAACAGGCGGATTTGCATTGCCCTCATTGTTTTGTAACCCACACTCGTTTTCAGCAAGCTGAAAAGACGGATTGTCTTTGCCCTGAAGCAGGCTTGTGCAAACAAGCCCCTTCCCTTAAGCTGCTAATAGATGGAGTAATATCTATATGACTCGGGGTGCCGCTTTCCACACGGAAAGGGCTGAGAAAAACCCGCTGACCTGAACTGGATAATGCCAGCGTAGGGAAGTCTGATGCCTGACCGCATTCGCCTTCTTGTTCGCCGGTTGGGAGCTACGATGACTCATCAATCTCAACACCTTTCTCTCGCGCATTTCGCGCCCATTCTGCACACTTTCCGCCTTCACTCACCGCTGGTGCACTGCATGACTAACGACGTGGTGCAGAACTTCACCGCCAACGTCTTGCTGGCACTTAATGCTTCACCGGCAATGGTTATTGATGCTGAAGAAGCGGCAGAGTTTAGCCGCATCGCTGATGCGCTGCTGATCAACGTGGGCACCCTGACCCGCGAGCGCCAGCAGGCGATGCAGGCTGCGGTAATCGCGGCCCAGGAGGCGGGCACGCCCTGGACACTCGATCCGGTCGCTGTCGGCGCGCTGACGCTGCGCAGTAACTTCTGCCAGCAGCTATTAAGCCAGCAACCGGCGGTGATTCGCGGTAACGCGTCAGAGATTCTCGCGCTGGCGCAGCAGGCCAGCGGCGGACGCGGTGTCGATACGCTGCATCAGGCGGATGCGGCACTCGATGCGGCACAGCAACTTGCTGAGACCTGGAGCACACTGGTTATCGTCACCGGTGAAGTGGACTATGCCACGGATGGTCAGCGGACCCTCGCCATAAGCGGTGGAAGCCCCTTAATGACGCGGGTGGTCGGGACCGGCTGCGCGCTCTCGGCCGTAGTAGCGGGGTTCAGCAGTCTGCCGGGCGATCGGCTGATGAACATTGCGACGGCCTGTCAGGTAATGGCTCTATCGGGCGAAAAGGCGGCGGCGCTGGCCACCGGACCGGGTAGTTTCGCCACCGCGTTTATTGATGCACTCTGGACGCTGGAGGTGGAACATGAAGCGCATTAATGCCCTGACAATTGCCGGTACCGATCCCAGCGGCGGCGCAGGGATTCAGGCCGATCTCAAAACCTTCTCGGCACTGGGAGCCTACGGCACCAGCGTGATCACCGCGCTGGTGGCACAGAACACGCTCGGCGTTCAGTCGGTCTATCGCATTGCACCTGACTTTGTCGCCGCCCAGCTCGATTCGGTGCTGGACGACGTCCGCATCGACAGCGCAAAAATCGGCATGCTGTCAGAAACCGCTATCGTAGAGCAGGTTGCGGCAAGGCTGAGGCGAGCTGCAATCCCGTTTGTGGTGCTTGATACGGTAATGGTCGCGAAAAGCGGCGATGCGCTGCTCTCGCCAGATGCCGTGGCCAGCGTTCGGGAGCTATTGTTGCCGCAGGTCTCGCTGATTACACCTAATCTGCCGGAAGCGGCGGCGTTGCTCGATTGTGCTGTCGCCAGCGATGAGGAAGAGATGCGCGAGCAGGGAAGGGCATTGCTGGCTCTGGGCTGTCAGGCTGTGCTGATGAAAGGCGGGCATCTGACGGCGGAGGAAAGTCCGGACTGGCTGATCACGCACTCAGCAGAGCAGCGATTCAGCACACCGCGCGTGAATACCCGTCATACGCATGGCACCGGCTGTACGCTGTCGGCCGCCTTAGCCGCGTTGCGGCCGCGCCATGCTGACTGGGCAGCGACGATTGGGGAAGCCAAAAACTGGTTACAACAGGCGTTATTACTGGCGGATTCGCTGGAGGTCGGGAAGGGTATCGGGCCGGTTCACCATTTTCATCAATGGTGGTGACGGCAAAGGCCCGCACCGGCCTGTTAATCAGGCGATGCGGGCGATGAGCGATTAGGGTGCTTCAAACCAGGCGCTGTTACGCTCCGCAATTGGGGTGATGGAGAAGATCATCTCCTGCAGATGGCGACGCATCGCTGCTTCGGCGGCGTCGGCGTCGTGATGTTTCAGCGCGGCAAAAATCTCTTCATGCTGCTCAATCAGCTTCTCCGGTGGAGAGACTTCACTCAGCGTCAGAAACCGTACCCGGTCCATGGCGGCTTTAATGTTTTCCACCGTCTCCCAGGCCAGCTTGCAGTCAATACTTTCAGCGATCAGGCGATGAAACTCATCGTCCAGAGTCAGAAAACCCTGGCTGTCATGGCGCTCACCGGCCATGCGCTGCAGCTGCAGGTTATGTTCCAGCGCCATCAGGGCTGAATCGTCTATCTCCAGCGCTGCGCGACGCACCACCGACACTTCAACCGCCTCACGGATAAAGCGGCCATCCGCCACCCGCTTAGCGGATATTTTACGCACGAAGGTGCCGCGCTGCGGTAATACCTGTACCAGTCCGGCTTCGGCCAGCTTGATGAACGCTTCGCGCACTGGCTGGCGCGAGACGTTGAAGCGCGCGGAAACCTCTTTCTCAGAGAGCAGCGAACCCGGCTGAATGGCACAGGTAACGATATCTTTGCGCAGATAACGATAAATCTGCTGATTCACCGGTTCGCTGGTGGTAATGGTATAGGCGATCGACATGCAGCAATATCCATATTACGGCTGGCTGAGGCCAGCACGATGGGAAAGTGTCAGTCTAATCAGGGCGCTGCATCTGCGCCAGCGCTTTGTTAACCGCCATTATCCACGCTTGAGACACTGATGGACCGTGGCGCGAGCGCCCTGCGTGGTCAGTTGCTGATACCAGGCAGTCAGTCGGGCAACCACGTTTCCATTTTGCAGCAGGTCCTCGCCAAACACTTCACGAAGGGAGAGTAACGCCCGCACACGAGCCTCGCCATCGTCGCTGGCGGCAACGCACTCAGCCAGTTGCTTCTGCATCGGGTCGCGAATCTCAATCGGTTGATGCTTCTCATCAATGCCGCCGACATAGCGCATCCAGCCCGCCACGCCCAGCAGCAGCAGGTCGCAGTCGCTGCCGCGCTGCAGGTGCCAGCGCAGGCTATCGAGCATACGTTGTGGCAATTTCTGGGTGCCGTCAGTGGCAATCTGGCCGGTGCGATGTTTAATCGCCCGGTTTTCATAACGGGCTATCAGCGAATCAGCGTATGCATTGAGATCCACGCCCTGAGTGCGCAGCGTCGGGGCTTGCTCATCGACCATCAGTGAACGGGCGGCGGCGCGGAAATGCGGATCGGCCATACAGTCGCTGATGTACTCATAACCCGCCAGGAAGCCAAGATAGGCCAGGAAAGAGTGACTGCCATTCAACATCCGCAGTTTCATCTCTTCATAGGGCAGGACATCGCTGACCAGTTCTGCGCCCGCTTTTTCCCACGCCGGACGACCATTAACGAAGTTATCTTCGATCACCCACTGGAAGAAGGGTTCTGCTTCAACCGCAACCGGATCGCTGCAACCCAGGCGTGCGTTCAGCGCGGCAAAAGCCGCATCAGTCATGGCCGGAACGATGCGATCCACCATGGTTGAGGGGAAGGTGATGTGCTGCTGAATGTAGTCTGCCAGCGCCGGATCCTGATGCTGTGCCAGCTGCACAATGACGTTGCGGGTAACATGGCCATTTTCGGGCATATTGTCGCAGGACATGACGCTGAACGCAGGCAGATCCTGCTCCCGTCGGCGGCGAATCGCGGCCAGAATCAGACCCGGCAGCGAGCGAGGCGAGTCCGGATTCTGCAGATCGTGCACGATATCAGGATGATCGGGATTTAAATTTCCACTGGCGGGCTGGTGGCAGTAGCCTTTCTCGGTGACGGTCATGGAGACGATGGCCACCTCTGGCTGACACATTGCGTTAATCACTGCCTCAATACCGTCACTTTTACCGTGTAGCGCCTCGGTAATAACGCCAATTACCCGGGTCTGCAGTGAATCATCGGCCATCTCAGTGAGGGTATAGAGCAGATGCTGCTCACGCAATGCCTGAATCAGTGCGCCACTGTTGAGGTTAACTTCGCAATACCCCCAGTCGCTTCCCTGTGCAGCCAGCTTATCGCTGCACAGTGCCTGATGAGCACGGTGAAAGGCACCAAAACCGATATGTACCATGCGGGTTTTTAATTTGCTGCGGTCGTAAACGGGGCGCTGTACGTCAGCGGGCAGGCGATCAAGCTGTAACATAATCCGTCCTTAATGGAAAACGGGGCGCAAAGCGCCCCAAAATCATGGTTCTGTTAGTGGAAAAACACTCAGACCGAAACCGGTTTATCCCCGGTTTTGGGACTGCGAATCACAAACAACACCAGGAAGGCACCCAGCGCCGCGACACAACCGGCGAGGATAAAGGCGCTATCGAATTTGCCGGTGTGCTGAACAATAAAGCCGGTGACGATCGGCCCGATGATACCGGAGAGGCTACCCACCAGATGGATAAAGCCGCTGATGCTGCCGATACGACTCTTGTGCACCACATCCTGAATAATCGCCCAGTAGATCGCACCGGTGATGTAGAGAAAGAAAATCGACACCGACATCATCATCACGGCGGGAACAACTTCTTTTATCGTACCCGCCAGTGCGACACAAATTGCGGCTGCCAGCAGTGAGACCACCAGCACAATTTTACGGGACAACAACAGTTTGCCGGTGATATTGAAGATTTTGTCGGAGATCCAGCCACCCAGCGCCAGGCCAACGAATCCGACAATCCATGGGATCATGGTGGTGATGCTCATCGATTTGATATCCAGGCTGTGCGCCTGCACCAGATAGGCCGGGAACCAGCTCAGGAAGAAGAACAGGATGTAGTTGTAGCAGAAGAAGGCAAACGCGGTGACCAGGATAATCGGCTGACGGAGGTAGTAGCCAAAGGGATGCGGCGTTTCTGCCAGGTCGACCTCATCATTCGGGTTGGTGGCTTTCAGGCGATTAATCAGCAGACGCTCCTCTTCGCTCACGCGTTTGCTCTTCGCTGGGTTATCTGCGGCGAAGAACAGCCAGAACGCCATCCATATCAGACCGATACAGCAGACGACCACAAACGCCGGACGCCAGCCGTAGGCCAGGGCCAGATAACCAATGATCGGACCGGCGACCGCGCCACCCAGTGGTGACCCGGCGCTCAGCAAGCCCATAGCCGTTGCGGCCTGTTTCTTCGGAAACCAGCCATTAATCGCTTTGTTAGCGGAGGAACAGATCGGGCCTTCAGCCATGCCAAACAGCACGCGCAGGATCAGCAGCGACCAGAAGCCGGTCGCCAGCGCGGTCATGCCGCAGAAAATGGACCAGGCACCGACCGCCACAGCCAGCACCACTTTAGGTCCAAAACGATCAACAGCGAGGCCGCCGACAAAGTTAAACAGGGCATAGCCAAAGAAGAAGCTGCCGAAAATCATGCCGAACTGCTCAGCATTAATCGCCAGATCTTTCTCCACCAGCGGCACCGTCAGCGACAGGGCGACACGATCGAGGTAGTTGATCATGTAAACCAGGAACAGCAGTAAAACGAGGGTCCAGCGCAGATTCTTGAACATAAAAACTCCGTGATCTGTTTTATCGTTATCGTTGTACCGGCGCGAACGTCGGCTCAGGTGACCTGGTGTAGAGCAGAGACTTAACCCATCTGAAGTATGACTTTGCAGCAGGTGCGGGGATCTTTTTCGAACAGGGTCATCGCGCGTTCAATCTCCAGCAGCGGGAAGTAGTGGGTGACCAGTTTCTCTGGCTGGATTAACCCTTTCTCTATCCAGTCAATCACCTGCGGGAAGCGGTTACTGTTCAGACGGGAGGTAAACAGCGACAGCTCTTTGCTGGTCAGGCTTTGCTGAGTAATGCTGCACGGTTCGCCGGAGAAGCCCAGCAGGCCGATGCGCGCGGCCGGAGAGGCGAGCGCTGCGGCTTCCGCCAGAATGGAGGGATGGCAGGCCGCATCAATAATCAGCGTTGGCTGGACGCCCTCAAGCTGTGCCGCCAGCGGGATTTCGCTGTTATCGAACAGCTGATCGGCACCGCTCTGCGAAGCCAGCGCCAGACGTTCCGGCAGGCGATCCACCACCATCACCGTTTTGACCTTATAGACGCCTTTCAGCACCTGAATGGCGGTGAGACCCATCGGACCGGCACCATAAATCAGCGCCACATCGTCTGGCTGCGGTTTGAGGAATGCCGTGATGTTGGCCGCGATAGTGAAAGGCTCTACCAGACTGGCGAGTTTGTCGGGAATGGCGTCCGGCAATGGCCAGGCATTTTTTGCCGGAGCCAGCGCATAGTCGCTGAAGCCGCCGTCGCGATGCACGCCAATCACCTGCAGCGTGGTACAAACATTGGGACGACCCACCGAGCAGGGATAGCAGCTGCCGCAGCTCACCACCGGATCGACCGCCACGCGCTCACCGAGTCGGGCCGCGTTGACACCGTCGCCCACCGCATCGATAACGCCAAAAAATTCGTGACCAATGACACGTGGATATTTCGCAAACGGATTATGACCATGCCAGATATGCACATCAGAACCGCAGATGCTGGCATACGCCACTTTAACCCGCACTTCGCCTGACGCCGGTTGTGGCAGCGGACGTTCAGCAATCACCAGCTGGCCCGGCTGTTCGATAACAACACTTTTCATAGAGTTCTCCTTACCAGTTCCACAGGGTGCCATCTTCAAGACGGGCGACCGGCAGATAGGCAGGTTCATAGGGATATTTCGCGGCCAGTTTCTCATTGAACTCAATGCCGAGGCCCGGCTTGTCACCTGGATGCATGTAGCCCTGATCAAAGGTCCAGTTTGCGTCAAATAGCTCCATCATCTGTTCAGAGAAGCCCATGTACTCCTGCACGCCGAAGTTCGGCACCCAGAGGTCAAAGTGCAGCGCCGCCGCCATGCAAATCGGGGAGAGATCGGAAGGACCGTGCGAGCCAGTGCGCACCTGATAGAGCGAGGCAAAATCAGCGATACGGCGCATACCGGTAATGCCGCCCGCATGTGTGATGGTGGTGCGGATGTAGTCGATTAGCTGCTCTTCAATCAGCTGCTTACAATCCCAGATGCTGTTGAACACTTCGCCCACCGCAATTGGCGTGACGGTGTGCTGACGGATCAGACGGAAGCACGCCTGATTCTCAGCAGGCGTCGGATCTTCCATCCAGAACAGGCGATAATCTTCCACACTCTTACCAAAACGCGCCGCTTCAATCGGCGTCAGGCGGTGGTGCATGTCATGCAGCAGATGCTCATCGAAACCAAACCTGTCGCGGATAGCGGCAAACAGTTTTGGCGTGAAATCGAGGTATTTCTCAGTTGACCATAACTGCTCTTCCGGCCAGTTACCTTTGGTTGCAGGCTCATAAGCCAGGCCTTTGCCTTTTGCCATCCCGTATGTGGTCTTCATGCCCGGCACGCCGCACTGTGCGCGAATCGCTTTGAAGCCCAGCTCTTTGTGCTTCGCGTAGTCATCCATCACTTCATCGATGGAATGGCCGGTGGTGTGGCAATAGACCATCACGCCAGTCCGTGAGGCGCCGCCCAGCAACTGATAAACCGGCATATTGGCGGCTTTGCCTTTGATATCCCACAATGCCATATCGACCGCAGAAATAGCGGACATGGTCACCGGACCACGACGCCAGTAAGCGCCTTTGTAGAAATATTGCCAGATATCTTCGATCTGATGGGCATCGCGGCCAATCAGTTGCGGACAGACGTGATCTTTCAGGTAGGAGGCGACCGGTAATTCACGGCCATTCAGCGTGGCGTCACCAATGCCGGTCAGTCCCTGATCGGTGGTGATCTTCACGGTGACAAAGTTTCTGCCTGCGCAGGTTACAAATACTTCCGCCTTAACTATTTTCATCCTGTTTGCCTTTCAGTCAGCGTTCAATGACGAAAAAGTACGCGCTTTAATACTACCATACAAGTCAGGCTGGCAGAGTTGTGAACCCAGTCACAGAGAGTTTCAGGGGGACCAAAGCGCGGCAAAAAGGAGAAATGAAAGAGGCTTTTTTTAAAAACAGAGATTCAGACCGGTGTTAAAAGGGAGCTTTCGCCCCCCTTACTCAGGCTCAGGAAAGGAGTTCACACTGCGGTGGCAGACGACAGCTCAGCGCACCCTCCATCACCTCAATCACAAATTCCCGTCCTGAGAGCGGCTCGCCATCAAGGTTAAAGGTCATCTCATGCGGCGAACGGATGGTCAGTGACGCCAGCTGCGTCGTGACGATACCGGGATTGTCATCGTCGCCGGTCAGCGAGTGCAGCAACGTTGGCAGCAGCTCCTGCGCGGTGACAATGCTGACGTCCAGGCGGCCATCATTAATCAAAGCCGACGGGCACAAGCGCTGACCGCCGCCCGCCTGACGCCCGTTACCGATACCGATCACCAGAGCATCACCCTGCCAGGCGAAATCGGGACCGCTGATCTCGCAGGTATCCGGCTTCAGGGTATCCATGCGCATCAGGCCGTGAATAAAGTAGGAGACACCGCCCAGCGCCGACTTCAGTTTTTCCGGGGTTTCTGTGGTGATGCGGGTGCCAAATCCGCCCGTTGCCATATTGATGAAGTAGTGGCTCTGGTTCACTCTGGCCAGATCGATAGCATTCGCTTTGCCCTCAATCGCCAGCCGCAGTGCCGGTTCCATCTCTTCCGGGATGCCGACGCTGGTGGCAAAGTCGTTGGCGGTGCCCAGCGGCAGGATGCCCAGCACCGGACGATGATCGGCGCTGGATGCCGCGAGCGCCGTCGCGATCTCATTGATCGTGCCATCGCCACCGCCTGCCACCACGGTCTCGGCCTTCAGCGCAATCGCCTCTTTGACATACCTGTCGCCGTCACCTTTTTCAAACGTGACACGCACCGCAATATCGAAGCCTTCTTCACGAAGGGTAGTAATGGCTTCGCGCAGATCATCATTGCCCGCGCCTTTCCCATTCAGGATGAGTAGCGTAAGCGGTTTATTATCCATTTTGCGTTCCTTGAAGATCTACAGAGTAAGAAGGGGAATTTATAACATAGCTGCCAGCAGTAAATAATTGGCGAAAGAGAGAAAAAAGAAAACCCGCACGGGGGAGCCGGGCGGGTAAATGAGGTGGTTCCAGGTAAATCTGCCGTTTGTTGTTACTCATTAGCAGCAGGCGGGACTATAAAGCAGCCCTGCACAGGGGTCTGTGATCCTGTTCTGATTTCCTCAAAATGTTTCCGTTAGTAAACGATTATGTGGATCACGAGTATCTTCGCCGTGATCGAAGTTGCGCAGCAGCAGTGCAAAGCGCAGATCAACCTCTTCCGGCACCCGCAGCCAGACGCGATGGCCATCGCCCGGCGCCACTTCAGTGGGTTCGCTGCGGGCATTCTGCAGCGCATCCAGCTGGCAATGCAGATTTCCGTCAGGCGTCATGATCTCCACGCTGTCGTGCAGCATAAACTTATTCTTCACCGCGACTTCAGCCCATTCGCCCCGGCGCTCGCCGGTGAATTCGCCGACAAACTGCTGGCGATCGGAAACTGAAAAACCCTGCTGATAATTCTGGTAGCTGTCGTGCGTGTGGCGGCGCAGGAAGCCTTCGGTATAGCCGCGATGTGCCAGACCTTCCAGCGTTAACAGGAGTGATGGGTCAAACGGCTTGCCGGCAGCGGCATCGTCAATCGCCCGACGATAAACCTGGGCAGTGCGGGCGCAGTAATAGTAGGACTTGGTGCGTCCCTCAATTTTCAGCGAATGCACGCCCATCTCGCTGAGCCGCTCAACATGCGCGACCGCGCGCAGATCCCGCGAGTTCATGATGTAGGTGCCGTGTTCATCTTCGAACGCACTCATCACCTCACCGGGCTTCATCTTCTCTTCCAGCAGAAATACCTTGTCGGTGGGCTGTCCGATACCCAGCACAGGCGTGACATCCTGCACCACGACAGGCTCGTGGATACCGACGATATTCCCCACCTCATCCTGCTGGCCTTCCTGCACGTTATATTCCCAGCGGCAGGCATTGGTGCAGGTGCCCTGATTCGGGTCACGTTTGTTCATATAGCCTGACAGCAGGCAGCGACCGGAATAGGCCATGCAGAGCGCGCCATGAACGAAGACTTCCAGCTCCATCTCCGGCACCTGCTGGCGGATCTCAGCGATCTCCTCCAGCGACAGCTCGCGTGACAGAATCACCCGACTCAGCCCCATCTGCTGCCAGAATTTAACCGTGGCCCAGTTGACCGCATTAGCCTGCACCGATAGATGAATCGGCATGTCCGGGAAAGCATCACGCACCAGCATGATCAGGCCAGGATCGGACATGATCAGCGCGTCAGGCTGCATCGCCACCACCGGCGCTAAGTCGCGAATAAAGGTTTTCAGCTTGGCGTTGTGCGGCGCAATGTTCACCACCACATAGAATTTTTTACCCAGCGCGTGCGCTTCATTGATGCCCACTGCGAGATTTTCATGGGTGAATTCGTTATTGCGCACCCGCAGGCTGTAGCGCGGCTGGCCGGCATAAACGGCATCGGCACCATAAGCAAAGGCATAACGCATGTTTTTCAGCGTACCGGCGGGGGAAAGCAGTTCGGGTTTCATGGTTTTCTCACTGATGTCAGGTCAGTATGCCGCCTCAGGCGGCAGGTGCAGGGCCATTAAGCCCTGCAAAGGGTGCGAAATTGTAGGCAGTGAGAAAAGGGAAGTAAATTGATCGGGATCAAACTAGATCAAATGACAGGCATCAGCTTCCCAGCGATAGCCCATGCCATAGACGGCGCGGATAAAGGGTTGCTCGCTGTCCAGGTTCTCCAGCTTGCGCCGCAGATTCTTGATATGGCTGTCGATGGTGCGATCCGTGACGACCCGGTAGTCATCATAAAGATGGTTGAGCAGCTGTTCGCGTGAAAAGACTTTGCCGGGCTCCAGCGACAGCGTTTTCAGCAGGCGGAACTCCGCCGGGGTCAGGTCCAGCGGCTTTTCGCGCCAGCTGGCGAAGAAGCGGCTCTCATCTACCCGGAGTAGCGATGCGCTCTGCGGCTCTTCTGATGATCGTTTTACCCGGCGCAGAATCGTTTTGACCCGTGCGACCACTTCACGTGGGCTGAAGGGTTTACAGATGTAGTCATCTGCGCCCAGCTCCAGCCCCAGCAGCCGATCGATCTCCTCGGTGCGGGCGGTGACCATAATAATCGGCAGCTCGGAATGACGGCGGATTTCGCGGCACAGTGTTAAGCCATCGGTACCCGGCAGCATCAAATCCAGCAGCATCAGGTCGGGCGGCGTCTGGCGCACATACTCCAGCACCGCATTGCCGTCGGCGATGTGATGGGTCTGGTAATTCGAGGCGTGCAGATAATCGATCATCAGCTGCGCCAGTTTCGGCTCATCTTCGACCACCAGAATCAGCGGATCGTGGTTTTCCTGGCTCATAAGCGTCTATACAAGGGGAACATAGCGCAAGTGTAGCGCGATTTTCAGTCCACCTAAATCAGAGTGCGTCGCATGAATATCGCCGCCGTGAGCGTCTGCAATATTTTTACAGATGGCCAGGCCCAGGCCGGAGCCGCCGCTGGCGCGATTGCGTGAGCCTTCGGTGCGGAAGAATCGCTCAAAAATCTGCGCCTGATGTTCCCTGTCGACGCCGGGTGCGCTGTCATCAAAATCGATGCGCCAGTGGGGGGTTTCATACTTCAGTGTGACTTCAACCCGCCCGCCGCTGTCCGTGTAGCGCAGGCTGTTCTCCAGCAGATTGGTGAATAACTGCATCAGGCGGTCGGGATCGCCAAAGAAGGGAGCGCTATCGGGCAAATTTAGTTTCAGCGTCAGACCATGCGCGCGATAGCGTTCGGCAAAGCTGCCGGCCGTCACTTCCAGCAGCTGCACCAGATCGGTGGCCTGTTTGCGGTAGGCGAGGGCACCCTCATCCGACAGCGACAGCTGATGCAGATCGTCGACCAGCTTGGTCAGCACCACCACTTCGCTCTGCAGCGATGCGATCGCTTCTGGCGTCAGTTTGCGTACCCCATCCTGCATCGCTTCCAGTTCACCGCGCAGTATAGCCAGCGGCGTGCGCAGTTCATGGGAGATGTCGGCCATAAAGGCACGCCGCATGCTTTCGTTTTTCTCCAGCGAGCTGGCAAGAAGGTTAAAGTCACCGGCCAGCTGGCCCAGCTCATCGCGGCTGCTGACCTCCACGCGGGTAGCAAAATTACCGGCCGCCAGGTGATGGGTGCCATCCACCAGCCGTTTGACCGGGGCAAGCAGGCCGCGCGCCATCAGCCAGGTCGCCAGCGCCGCCAGAAGTGTCGACAGACCGACGATAATCCAGCTGGTGCGTCGCTGCTGTTGATCGAAGTTAATGTCGGTGCTGCGCGTCAGCCGCTCCGGCGGCGAGCCGATCACCCAGCCAACGACTTTATTATTGCTGGTGGTGATATTGCGTCGGGTGCCTTCGGGCGGCACCGGTGATTTTGGTCCGGCCAGTACTTTATATTGCTGGTCGAGGATCCAGAACTGGGTGCGCCAGCCGTGTGGTGGCAGCTGACTGTTGCTGTCCGGATTCTGCTCCAGCGAGCGCAGCATGGTGAAGACCAGCCGATCGTTGTGGCGCAAAAAATCCCAGTTGCCGTGCTGTTCATACTGATCGGCCAGCGCATCGCTGAGCAGATTTAACCGCTGCTCGTTGCCGCGCTTGATGTAGTCGACAAAGCCATGCTCGAAACTGAGGCGAACGCCCCAGTGCATGGTGATCAGCACCAGCATGCAGGTGGCGAAAATCGCCATAAACAGTTTGGCCCCGATACCCAGGCGCAGGTTGAGTTTCATTTTTTTCTCCGGCGTCGCAGATCGACATGGGTATTCACCTGTGGCGGGACGCGCCAGAACACCAGCGCGGGCAGGATGATAATCAGCGACATGCAAAGGTAGGTATAAATAAACATCTGATGTTCCGCTGCGCTGCTCGCAACGCTCTCCTGGGCAAACGCCCCCAGCAACAACCCGGCCACGGTGACACCGATACTCATCGACAGTTGCATAATCATCGACAGCAGGCTGTTACCGCTGGACGCCAGCTCATCAGGCAGGTCCTTCAGCGTCAGGGTATTCATCGAAGAGAAGCGAATGGCATTGACCATCCCCTGCAGAAACAGCACCAGCGGCAGCAGCCAGACCCAGCCCAGCAGCGCCACCAGCGGAAATAGCAGCACCACCAGCGCCAGCGCTACGGTCGACATCACCAGCACGTTACGGTAGCCATAGAGATTGACGATGCGCACCACAATGCGCTTCATCCCCATATTCCCCAGCACCATCGGAATCATCATCAGACCGGCGTGAAACGGGCTGTAGCCCATGCCGAGCTGGAGAAAGATAGGCGTCATAAAGGGCAGCATGCCGCTGCCGATGCGGCCGGTAAAACTGCCGAGCAGGCCAATGGCGTAAACGCGATTATCAAACAGCTTCAGGCTGAACAGTGCAGTGTCATTGCCGCGGGCATGCATCAGGTAGAAGAGCAGAGAGAACATACCGATGAGGATCATGGCACCCAGCAGCAGCGGAGAGCCGCCACTACTGCGCTGACCATCCAGCGCCAGTGTCAGGGTTGCCATCCCGGCGGCCAGCAGGATAAAGCCACCAAAATCAAAGCGACGCGTCTGCATGCGGTAATTGGGCATCAGGATCAGAGTGGCGATAGCGCCTGCGATGCCGACCGGAATATTGATCAGAAAGATCCAGTGCCAGCTGGCGTACTCCACCAGTACACCGCCCAGCGCCGGACCCAGCAGCGGGCCGATCTGGCCGGGCAGCGTCACAAAGGTCATGGCGGACATATACTGCTCGCGCGGCACGATTTTCATCACCGTCAGGCGACCTACCGGCACCATCATGGCCCCGCCAATCCCCTGAACCACCCGTGACAGTACCAGTTGATCCAGCGTGCCGGAAACGGCGCACAGCAGCGATCCCAGGCTGAACAGCACAATTGCGGAGAAGAAGATATTGCGCACGCCAAAGCGATCCGCCAGCCAGCCGCTGACTGGCAGCATTACCGCCACGGTCAGCACGTAATAGACGATCACCGAATGCATGTGCAACGGACTGACACCCAGGTCATGCGCCATCGATGGGATCGCGGTATTCACGATGGTGGTATCCAGCGTCTGCATAAAGAAGCCGATAGCAACGATCCACAGTTGCCAGCGGACGTTAGTGCTCTGCGTAGTCATCGATCCCTCCGATAAAAGCGTCACGCCCCATGCCGGCCGACTTCGCACCCATTACGGCTGCTGCGCGGCGGTCAGCGGGCGTTTTTTGCGCCGCAGTTTATCCATCATTAAATAGACCACCGGTGTGGTGTAGAGCGTCAGCAGCTGGCTCATCACCAGGCCGCCCGCGATGGTAATCCCCAGTGGCTGACGCAGTTCGGCACCGTCGCCGCTGCTCAGCACCAGCGGCAGCGCGCCAAACAGTGCCGCCAGCGTGGTCATCATAATCGGCCGGAAGCGCAGCAGGCACGCCTGGAAAATCGCATCCCGCGGGCTGAGCTGGCCGTTACGCTCAGCCTCCAGTGCAAAATCGACCATCATGATGGCGTTCTTTTTCACAATACCAATCAGCAGCAGAATACCGATGAGCGCAATCAGACTGAAGGGCGTATCAAACAGTTCCAGCGCCAGCAACGCCCCGACACCCGCCGAGGGCAGGGTAGAGAGAATGGTCAGCGGATGCACATAGCTCTCGTAAAGGATGCCCAGCACGATATAGACCGCCGCAATCGCTGCCAGCATCAGCCAGAGCTGGCTGCTTTGTGACTGCTGAAACACCTGCGCCGTACCGGCAAAGCTGCCGCGCACGCTGGATGGCACACCAATAGCGGTCATCGTGCGCGCAATCGCTTCTGATGCCTGCGACAGTGATACTCCCTCTGGCAGGTTAAACGAGATAGTCGAGGCGGCCGACAGCCCTTCGTGGTTCACCGAAAGCGGGGCATTCGTGGGTTGCCAGTGGGCGAACCATGACAACGGAATCGCTTTACCGTTGCTGTTTATCACAAACATCTGTGACAGCGCGCTGATATCCTGGGTGTAACGCGGATCGACCTCCATCACCACTTTGTACTGGTTGAGGGGCTGATAGATGGTAGAGATCTGACGCTGACCAAAGGCGTTATTCAGCAGGGCATTGGCCTGTGAGACATCAATGCCAAGCCGCGCCATGCTTTCCCGATCGTAGGTCAGCGCCATCTCGCTGCCTTTATCCTGCTGATCGGAGTTCACATCGGCCAGCTGCGGCAGGGCAGAGAATGCCTCGCGGATTTTCGGCTCCCACGTCCGCAGCGCACCGAGATCGTCCGATAGCAGGGAATATTGATAAGCGGCATTCGATTCCCGACCGCCCGCGCGCAGATCCTGCACCGCATTCAGATAGAGACTGGCACCCGGCTCTTTTGCCAGTTTGGTGCGCAGCCGGGCGATAATTTCGATAGCGCTCTCTTTACGTTCCGACAGCGGCTTCAGCGAGATAAACATGGAGCCGCTGTTCGTCCGCATCCCGCCGGTAAAGCCCACTACGCTTTCTACTGCCGGATCGGCGCCGACAATCTCCATGAAATCCTGCAGCTTGCTGCGCATCGCCTGAAACGAAATGCTCTGGTCGGCAGAGATAAAGCCAGAGAGTCGCCCGGTATCCTGCTCCGGCATAAAGGTTTTCGGGATATGAACAAACAGCCAGCCGGTCAGGGCGATGGTGGCGAAAAACAGCAGCAGCACCCAGCGTGCATGGTTCAGCACCACGCTCAGTGACCGGCCATAGCCCTGCTGGATCGCCATCAGCAGCCGACCCACGCCGCGCTGACGCGGCTGGCTGCGTGGCGCGTGCGGCTTCAGCAGATACGCACACATCACCGGCGTCAGGGTGACAGAAATAAACAGCGAGATAAGAATCGACACCGACAGGGTAATGGAAAACTCAGAGAAGAAGCGGCCAATCAGCCCGCCAATCATCAGCAGCGGCAGGAATACCGCAATCAGCGACAGACTCATCGACAGCACAGTAAAGCCGACTTCACGCACCCCTTTCAGTGCGGCAGCCAGTGGTTTCATGCCCGCTTCTACGTGGCGGGCAATGTTCTCCAGCACCACTATCGCATCATCCACCACAAAGCCGGTGGCAATGGTCAGCGCCATCAGCGACAGATTATTCAGGCTGAAGCCGCACAGGTACATTGCGGCGAAGGTGCCGATCAGCGAAACCGGCACGGCGACGGCGGGGATCAGCGTGGCACGGCCCGAGCGCAGGAAAACAAACACCACCAGAATCACCAGTACCACGGCGATGATCAGCGACTGCTCCACTTCATGCAGCGAGGCGCGAATGGTAGGCGAGCGATCCTGAGCAATCTGCAGATCGATGGCGGCGGGGATCACCTCATGCAGCAGCGGCATTTCGGCGCGGATCCGGTCTACAGTGTCGATGACATTCGCTTCAGGGGTTTTGCGGATCAGCAGCAACACCGCAGGTTTACCGCGCGACATCCCGGCATTGCGCACGTCCTGAACCGAGTCCTCAACGGTTGCTACGTCCGACAGCCTGACCGCTGCGCCATTGTTGTAGTGCACCACCAGCGGCTGATATTCACTGGCGGTCTGCAGCGCGTCGTTGGTTCGCAGCTGCCAGCGCTGTTGCGAATCATCCAGTGCACCCTGTGGCCGCCGCTGATTGGCGTCAGAGATGGCGGTGCGCACCGCATCCAGCGACACGCCCTGATTAAACAGCGCCTGGGGATTCAGCGCCACGCGCACCGCAGGCAGCGAACTGCCGCCTACGGTGACGTCGCCTACGCCCTCAATCTGTGACAGCTTCTGCGCCAGCTGGGTCGAGGCGTAGTCATAGAGCTGTCCCGGATTGTAGGTATCTGAGGTCAGCGTCATGATCATAATCGGCGCATCAGAAGGGTTAACTTTGCGATAGGTCGGACGCGACGGCATCCCGGTCGGCAGCAGGCTTTGCGCCGCATTAATCGCGGCCTGCACATCGCGCGCCGCGCCGTTGATGTCGCGGTCAAAATCAAACACCAGAATGATGCGGGTGCTGCCCAGCGAACTGGTGGAGGTCATTTCACTGACCCCTGCGATGCGTCCCAGCGAGCGTTCCAGCGGCGTGGCTACCGACGACGCCATGATCTCCGGTGAGGCACCCGGCAGGGACGCCGAGATAACGATCACCGGGAAATCGACCTGCGGCAGCGGCGCCACCGGCAGCAGGCGAAAACCCAGTATCCCGGCCAGCGCGATGGCCAGCGTCAGCAGGGTGGTGGCGACGGGCCGATGGATGAACAGGGCAAAGAACTTCACTCTGCGGCCTCCGTGCGGCCAAAACGACGACGCGTAGCGTGCGCCAGGCGATCAAACAGGAGGTAGATCACCGGCGTGGTGAAGAGCGTCAGCACCTGGCTCAGAATCAGGCCGCCGACCATCGCAATCCCCAGCGGATGACGTAGCTCGGCACCGACGCCGGAACTGAGCATCAGTGGCAGCGCGCCGAGCAGGGCGGCCAGTGTGGTCATCAGAATCGGCCGGAAGCGCAGCAGGCAGGCCTGATAGATAGCATCAACAGGCTTCATGCCCTGTTCGCGCTCAGCCGCCAGCGCAAAGTCGATCATCATAATGGCGTTCTTTTTCACGATGCCGATGAGCAGGATGATGCCGATGATCGCCACGATATCCAGCTCATTGCCGCTGAGCATCAGCGCCAGCAGTGCGCCGACACCCGCCGTGGGTAGCGTTGAGAGAATGGTGATTGGGTGAATAAAGCTCTCATAGAGCACACCCAGCACGATGTACATCGCGACAATGGCCGCCACAATCAGCCAGACGGTGCTGCTCAGTGCCGCCTCAAACGCCAGCGTGCTGCCCTGGAACTGTGTCATCAGCTCGGCAGGCATGCCAAGCTGTGCTTCCGCCTGCGACACCGCTTTCACCGCATCTTCCAGCGAATAGCCGTCAGCCACGTTAAAGGAGAAGGTCGCTGACGGGAACTGGTCGAGATGATTAATGGCGAGCGGTGTGTGACGCTGTTCAATGCGGGCGATGGCGCTCAGCGGTACACTGCCGCCCTCGCTGCTGTTAAGGCGAATGCCCTCCAGGCTCGCCAGCCCCGGTGTGGCGCTATTGTCCTGCTCCAGCACCACACGATACTGATTCGCCTGGGTGTAGATGGTGGAGATGAGCCGCTGACCAAACGCGTTGTAAAGCGCGTTATCGACGTCAGCCATGCTGATGCCGAGGCGGCTGGCGCTGTCGCGGTCAACGTTGACATAGGCTTCCAGTCCCTGATCCTGCCAGTCACTGCTGACATCGCGCAGCTGTGGCAGGGTGCTGAGTCGGGTCAGCAACGCCGGAACCCAGGTACTGAGCGAAGACAGTGAACCCGACTGGAGCGTGAACTGGTAGGGCGTACGGCTCGCCTGGGTATCAATGGTGAGATCCTGCACCGCCTGCAGCCACAGCTGCACGCCCGGTAACTGGCTGACCTGCTGCTGAAGGCGCTGCTGAATGGCCGGAATGCGGTCTTCGCGTTGATCCAGCGGCTTGAGGTTGATCTGCAGCCGCGCACTGTTCAGCGAGGCATTGGTGCCATCCACGCCAACAAACGAGGTCATGCTCTCCACTGCTGGATCTTTCATGATGATGGAGGCAACGTCGCGGGTTCGCTGCGCCATGCTGGCGTAGGAGACCGACTGCGGTGCCTGCAGCGTACCCTGAATAATGCTGTTGTCCTGCTGCGGGAAAAAGCCTTTGGGGATCACCATCCACAGCAGCAACGTCAGCACCAGGGTGCCAAGTGCGACCGACAGCGTCAGCCAGGGATGATTCAGCACCCGTTTCAGACCCCGGCCATAGGCGGCCACGATACGATCAAACATCGCTTCGCTGGCACGCGAAAAGCGGTTCTGTTTGCGCAGCGACTCTGCACTGAGCATCCGGGCACACATCATCGGCGTCAGAGTCAGTGAGACCACCGCGGAAATCAGAATCGCCACTGCCAGCGTGACCGCAAATTCCCGGAACAGGCGGCCAATCACGTCGCCCATAAACAGCAGCGGGATCAGCACGGCAATCAGCGAGAAGGTGAGGGAGATAATGGTAAAGCCGATCTCGCCGGCACCTTTCAGCGCGGCGGTCAGCGGCTTTTCCCCTTTTTCGATGTAGCGTGAGATGTTCTCAATCACCACGATGGCATCATCGACCACAAAGCCGGTGGCAATGGTCAGCGCCATCAGCGTCAGGTTATTAATTGAAAAGCCGAGGAAGTACATTGCCGCAAAGGTGCCGATCAGCGACAGCGGCACTGCCACGGCCGGAATCAGCGTGGCGGGCACGTTGCGCAGGAACAGATAGATAATCATCACCACCAGCGCCATTGCCAGTATCAGCTCAAACTGCGTGTCGTTGACTGATGCGCGAATATTGGTGGTACGATCGGTAAGCAGTTTAACGTCTACCGACTTCGGCAAAGCAGCGGTCAGTGCGGGCAACATGGCGCGGATGTTATCTGCCGTGGCGATAATATTGGCGCCAGGCTGACGCTGAACGTTGAGCACAATCGCTGCATCGCGGTTAGCCCAGGCACCGAGCCAGCTGTTTTCGGCACCCTGTTCGATGGTCGCCACATCACCCAGACGCACCGGCGCACCATTTTTGTAGCTGATAATCAGCTGGCGATAATCTTCCGCAGACTTCATCTGGTCATTGGCTGACAGGGTGATAGAGCGGGTCGGACCATCCAGGCTGCCTTTAGCCGAATTGACGTTGGCATTGCTGATCGCGGTTCGCACCGTTTCGCTGGTCAGACCTAATGCCGCCAGCGCCTGTGCATTCATTTTTACCCGCACCGCCGGACGCTGACCGCCTGAAAGAGTAATCAGCCCGACACCACTGACCTGCGAAATTTTCTGGGCGACACGCGTTTCTACCATGTCCTGAACCTGCGTCAGCGGCATGCTGCGCGTAGTCACAGCCAGCGTCATGATCGGCGGGTCGGCAGGGTTGACTTTGCTGTAGACCGGCGGATTGGGCAGGTCGTCTGGCAGCAGGTTAGTGGCAGAGTTAATGGCTGCCTGCACCTCCTGCTCGGCCACATCCAGCGGCAGCGTCAGCTGAAACTGCAGCGTCACCACCGAGGCCCCGCCGGCGCTTTGCGACGCCATCTGTTTCAGACCCGACATCTGACCAAACTGACGCTCAAGCGGGGCGGTAATGGAAGAGGTGACCACATCCGGGCTGGCACCCGGATAGAGCGTGACCACCTGGATGGTCGGATAGTCGACTTCCGGCAGCGCCGAGACCGGCAGAAAGCGGTAGCCCAGCACACCGGCCAGCAAAATCGCAATCATCAACAGCGTCGTGGCGACCGGACGCAGAATAAACTGGCGTGACGGCCCGCCACTGTGATCGGGAGGCATGACCTGCATTACTCACGCTCTCCTTTTGACGGCAGAGTGGCGCGGGTGGCGCGCGGTGCGTTGCTCTGCGGCGCGACTATCTCTACTTTCGCGCCTTCGGTCAGGCGATCCAGACCATCGGTCACCACGCGTTCGCCTGCCTCCAGACCGGCGCTGACCACCACTTTCTCACTATCCTGCAGTCCAGCCACCACACTTTTCTTGCTGACCTTGTTGTCACTGTTCACCACCCAGACAAAGTGGCCCTCGTTGCCCATCTGCAACGCAGCAGGCGGGATCACAACCGCATCCTGCAGGGTGTTGACCTTGAGTCGCACATTCACGAACTGATTGGGAAACAGCGTGTCGTCCTGATTATCAAACCGCGCTTTAATTTTGATGGTGCCGGTGGTGACATCAATCTGGTTATCGAGGCTCAGCAGTTTGCCGCTGGCGATCAGATTCTGATTACTGCGATCCCAGGCCTCCACCAGCAGTGACTGGCCGCTTTTCTGCGCCGTGAGAATGGCGCTGATGCTGTTCTCCGCCAGGGTAAAGACCACATCAATCGGATGCGTCTGGGTGATCACCACGATGCCGGTGGTGTCACCACTGGTGACGTAGTTACCGACATCCACCTGTTTCAGGCCGACACGACCCGCAATCGGCGCGGTGATGCGGCTGTAAGTCAGATTAAGCTGCGCACTGGCGACACCCCCTTCATCGGCTTTCAGGGTGCCGAGCGTTTCGCTGACCAGTGAGCGCTGGGTATCCAGCTCCTGTTGCGACACCAGAGAGGTTTTTGCCAGCTTCTCGAAGCGCGCCAGGTCGCGACGGGCGTTGGCCAGCGTCGCCTGATCTTTCGCCAGCTGGCCCTGAGCCTGGGTTAACGCCACCTGATAAGGCCGTGGGTCGACTTCTGCCAGCAGATCGCCCGCGTTGACCTGCTGGCCTTCAGTGAAGTGGATCGCCAGTAAATCGCCATTGACCCGGCTGCGCACCGTGGCCGTGTTCGCGGCCGTCACCGTACCCAGCCCGCTGAGGTATTGCGGCACGCTCTGACGGGTGGCGGTCGCAGCCTGTACCGGCGCGAGTGGCCGACGAGCACCGTCTCCGCCTTTGCCGCCACGTGGCGAGGGCGAATCTGTCTGGCTGCTGCTCTGCGGCTGGGCGTGGCGCTGCCAGGCGTAGTAGCCGCCCGCGGCCACAGCGATCAGGGCCAGCACGATCAGGGTTTTTTTCATAACAGGATGTCGGGTGCTCATGATTGTTGATGCTCTCCAGCAGTGACGTAGTCCCAGGCGCAGGCATCAAATGGGGAGCCTGCAAACGACAGAGTGTAGTCGCCTCTGACAGGCAGAAATTGAAGGAAATAAGGAATATCTGTCAGGGTCGGGTAATTATGCCTGTTCTTACATTAATCGCAGCACAATCGTCATAAAGCCGTGAAATCACTTTGCTATGCTGAGAAACAGGCAGTTTTTGAGGCAAATAAGGAGCAGATAATGAGTCAGAATCAAACCCGGCAGTTGGGTGACAGTGGTATTACGGTGCCGTTACTGACGTTTGGCGGCAATGTGTTTGGCTGGACAGTGGATCAATCCACCTCGTTCTCTCTGCTGGATGCGCTGGTGGAGCGAGGGCTGTGGTTTATCGATACCGCCGACGTCTATTCCCGCTGGGCACCGGGTAATAAAGGCGGGGAGTCAGAGACAGTTATGGGTGAGTGGCTGAAGAAAAGCGGCAAACGCGACCAGATTGTGCTGGCAACCAAAGTTGGTATGGAGCTGTCTCCGGAGAAGACCGGGCTGAAACCGCAATATATCCGTCAGGCAGTCGAAGATTCACTGCGCCGGTTACAGACCGACTATATCGACCTCTATCAGGCGCACCGTGACGATCAGGATACGCCACTGGCGGAAACGCTGAGCGCCTTTGACAGCCTTATCCGCGAGGGAAAAGTGCGGGCCATTGGCGCGTCGAATTACAGCGCGGCGCGGCTGCAGGAGGCGTTGAAGGTCAGTGAGTCGCAGGGGCTGGCGCGGTACGAAACCCTGCAGCCGGAATATAATCTGTATGACCGCCAGCCTTATGAGGCTGAGCTGGAGCCGGTGGTCAGAGCGCACGGCTTAGGCGTTATCAACTACTATTCTCTTGCCAGCGGTTTTCTCAGTGGCAAATACCGCGATGCAGCAGATGCCGGTAAAAGCGCACGCGGCCAGGGCGTGGTTGAGAAGTACCTTAACTCACGCGGTTTGCGGATTCTGGATGCGCTGGACGTGATCAGTGAAGCGCATCAGGTGACGCCGACTCAGGTGGCCCTGGCATGGCTGATTGCCCGTCCCGGTATCACCGCCCCGATTGTCAGTGCGACTTCGCTTAAACAGCTCGACGATCTGACGGGTGCAATGCATCTGACGCTCACCCCGGCGCAGATTGATCAGCTGAATCAGGCAAGCCGTTAATTAAAGGGGGCGCTGGTGCCCCCTTTAACGTTGTGCCTGTTAAAAGAACGCATCTCTGCTCAGAGAATAACCATTCAGAGATCCCGATCACACTTGCTTTAATAAACGGATGTTACGGGTAATGGTGCGCACATTTTTATAAAAAACAGAGGCTATCCAGCACTATCCTCTGCGCGTCACTTTCCTTAACGCATAAGAATAAGCAAGATGAAAAACAGAAAAGCCCCTGTCTTTTCCGCTGCCCGTGTGGCATCCGGTACCCTGATTCTGGCCATGTTTTCCTCACAGGCGCTCGCCGCTGACGCCCTGAGTCCGGACTCCGAATGGATGTTTGGTGACTGGGGCGGCTACCGAACGCAATTGCAGGATGACGGCATTAAGTTTGACGTTAACTACACCCTGGAGAGCGCCGCTAACTTAGGCGGCGGTGCAAATACCAACACCACCATGCGCTACAGCGATCAGTGGACGTTTGGGACCAATTTTGATTTGCAGAAGCTGCTGGACTGGCAGGATGCCGAGTTCCAGATGACCGTGACCAGTCGAAACGGACAGAATCTGTCTGATCAGGTCGCCGATCAACGCACCGGGATGCTCTCCTCGGTGCAGGAGGTGTATGGTCGCGGCCAGACCTGGCGTCTGACGCAGTTCTGGTTGCGCAAAGGGCTGTTTAACGATGTGGTCGATCTGAAAGCCGGACGCGTGACGGTGGGAGAAGACTTCGATAACTTCGACGGCAATCTGTTCCAGAACCTGGCGCTGGGCAGCGGGCAGGCGGGGAACTGGCGCGGAGACCGCTGGTTTAACTGGCCGGTATCGCAGTGGGGCGGTCGGGTTAAGTTCAATATCAGCCCGGACGTCTTCTTCCAGGTCGGTTTCTATAATCAGAACCGCGCTAACTACGATCGCGGTGATGGCTTCCGTCTGGATACCAGCAATTCCGAGGGCAATCTGGTGCCGGTCGAACTGGGCTGGAAACCAACCTTCGGGCCGGAGAAATTACCGGGTAATTACCGCATCGGTTATTACTATTCGTCGGTGGATGGCGATGTCTACGGCAGCTGGCGTAACGGCGGCTATCAGGATCAGGCGCATTCCTATGGTGGCTATCTGCTGTTACAGCAACAGCTCACCGCGCAGGATGGCGATGTGAATCGCGGTCTGGGCGTGCGTGTTCAGGCAGTGATGAACGATCACAAGACCTCGAAGACCGACAACTACCAGTCTATCGCCTTTACCTGGACAGGACCGTTTGATGCCCGCCCTCAGGATGAGATCGGCGTGGGCGCGTCGCGAATTCATGTGAACAGCGACTATACCCGCTCACTGCGTCAGCAGAATCAGGCTAATGATGAGAGCCGCTTTGACAGCCCGACCTATCTGCCAATTCAGGAAGGTTCAGAGTACAACTATGAGGTTTACTACAACGCTAAAGTAACTAACTGGATGTCACTGCGACCTAACCTGCAGTATGTGGTTGCGCCAGGCGCGGTGAGCGAAGTGAAGGATGCATTTATCGGTGGTATCAGCGCCAATATCGCCTTCTGATTCTCAATAAAAACAGCACCTGAACAGACGACTCTCAGACGTAAAGCGATGGGAGCATACGCCAGTAACAAAGCATAGCGGGCCAGGGATGGCCCGCGCTGAGCCCGCCATGGATGGCGGGTTTTGCGTCTTTGCGAAAGGCGTATGCTCCCTGAGCCTGCTCTCTGTTATCCGCAAACAAAAACGACACCCTCAGGTGTCGTTTTGGGTATTACAGTGCCAGCCTAGCGAAACATCACTTCCGCCCAGCGGGCCAGCCCTGCGGTGACGGAGGCGAAATCATCGCCGCCTGCAATCGGCGTGTCCGGCAGCGTCTGCTGCAGTGCCGCGCGCAGTAACGGTGAACGCGCACTGCCGCCGGTCAGGTAGATAACATCCGGTTTAATCTGGCTGGTGGCTAAAGCCAGCTGCACCTGCTCCAGAATTTTCTCCAGCGGCTGACTGATGGCATCCTGCAGCTGCTCAACACCAATTTCTGTCTCTAAAGCAGCGGCAATAAAGTCGAGAGAGGCGGTATGCGCCGGGCTGGCTGACAGCGCAATCTTGCTCTCTTCCGCTGCCCGCACCAGGCGATAACTGAGCTTCTGCTGCCACACTTTCAGCAGGCGAGCGACCACATCACCCTGTTCCGCATCCCGCACTAAATCCCGCAGCCACTTTCCGCAGGCCGGACTGTAAAAATCGCTCTGCGCCGGAACATCGTTAATGGCAATGGCGTTCCACCACGGCAGGGCAGGCAGGGCGGTGCCTTTCTGGGTATTACCGCCCAGACCGAGTAACGGCATCAGGGTCTTAAACGTCAGCATAATATCCAGGTCGTTTCCGCCGACGCGGCAACCGCTGTGGCCCAACAGGCTTTCGCGACGGTCCGCCTTATCACGCCACTTTGGTCCCATCAGCAACATCGAGCAGTCGGTGGTACCGCCGCCGATATCCACCACCAGAACCCGTGTCTCCTGCTTCAGCGTCGCTTCAAAATCGAGTCCCGCAGCCACCGGCTCAAACTGAAACTCCACGTCGCGGAATCCGGCACGATGCGCGGCCCGCAGCAGGATGCCTTCAGCCTGCTGGTTAGACTCTTCGCTGCCTAAGCCCTGGAAGTTTACCGGTCGTCCGATCACTGCCTGATCGATAGTGTGATCAAGCTGGCTTTCGCCCTGCTGGCGGATGTGCAGCATCATGGCGCAGACCAGATCTTCAAACAGAGCGATCTGTTGTGGCTTAAGACCAGTGGCACCGAGGAAGGATTTGGGGGATTTAACGAACCAGACATCTTCGGGATCGACCATATAGTGCTGCAGCGCGGTAAGGCCAAACTGCACACTGTTGGGCTGGACGTCGATATCTTCTTCGCGGTTGTAACGTAGTGCACGCTGCAGCAGCGCCGTGGTTTCGCTGTCCGGTGTCGCCACCTGATGATGACGATAGAGCCATTCGCTGATCGACTCGCGGGTCGGCGCACAGATCATCGACGGCAACAGGCGCTGATCATTTTCCAGCGTTAACAGACGTGGCGTGCCATTTTCGCTGACTGCAATAGAACAGTTAGCCGTGCCGTAATCGAATCCTATGAACATTTTCGCCCCCATGCCGGAAAAAAGGGGGCGACTTTAGCGCAGCTTCAGCAGGGTAGCAAGCGGGCAACGAGGGAATTAACGTATGGCGAAGATGCGATCTTCAGCCAGTGAGCGCAACGGCTGACGTTCAGCCACGGCACTGCCCCAGACACCATCGACATTCAGGTTTGCCAGCGTACTCAACAAAGCAGGCACCGTAACCGGACCGGCAAGCACCGAAATATTGCGCTGCGTTGCCTGGCCCTGAATGATGGTCAGCAGCATCTCATCCATCAGATTATTGTGAACATTGGCGACCAGCTCCGGTGCCAGCAACAGATAATCGACCACCTCGTCACTCAACAGATTAAAGGCATCCAGGTTACGGCCAAAATTATGCAATACGATGCGGCAGCCACACTGACGCAGTTGCAGCAGCGCGGCATAGCACTGGTCACCCTTGCTCAGCACACTGGCGGCAGGGAAAGCGAAACCACAGTGGCTTTCGGAAAGACCGGTGGCGACAAAGCGCTGACAGAGCTGCTGCACAAAGGCGGCATCATTCAGTAGCTCAGCATTGAGCGGCAGAATCACCGGAATGCCTTTTTGATTTAGCTTTTCCACATCGTGGCGGAAAAAAGCCTCAAGAATATTGTTATCGAGACGGCGTCGCAGTAGCGTCTCATCGGGCAGGTTATTGCGCAGCAGCGTCTCATCTAACAGCAACCCGTCTGCGGTTAACAGCTGCACATCAAGCAGCCAGATAAAAGCCGACTGCGGCGTGTTTGGCGGCGCAACGGCCCAGGCGGGCAGTTCGATCTGCAGCGCATCAATCATTGCAGCATCCATATTCTGATGCGTGCCCGACAGCGGTAAGCGATGCTGTTCGTAAATCATCAGTCGCCCGCGTCCGCTACGTTTGGCGTTGTAACAGGCGATATCCGCCTGCGAAAGCACGTCGCTGCTTTGACAGTTTTCTGGCGAAATCTGTGTCACACCGGCGCTGGCGCCCACATGATAGAGGCGACCCAGCCACTGAAAACGGTAATCGTTTACTGCGGCGACAATGCGTTGCACCACGTCATGTGCCTGATCGACATCGCAATCGGGCATCAGCAGCGCAAACTCATCGCCACCCAGTCGGGCCAGGAAATCGCTGCTGCGCAGATGATGCTGCATCAGATCGGAGAGTTCGCGCAGGAGCGCATCGCCAGCAGCATGACCTGCGCTGTCGTTAACTGCTTTAAACTTGTCGAGGTCGATAAACACCAGCACATGCTGATGCTGATGTTCAGCGGCATCAAACAGCAGACGCTTAAGCTGAAGCTCAAAGCTGGCCCGGTTAGGCAGGCGCGTCAGGGTGTCATGCAGCGCGCTGTAGCTCAGGCGCTTCATCAGCTTGCGTGACTCACTCACATCCTGAATGACCATGACGGCACCCTGTTCCAGACCGGCTTCCGAACGCAGTGGCGTGATGCTGTAGTGAATGTCGATGTGACCGCCATCCGGGGTGTGCAGCACCAGATCATCCGCCAGGCTGGGGGTGATTTTTTCCGGCGGCAGCTGGCATAACAGCAGATTCTCTACCTCGGGGCCGTTACGCCCCTGAGTAATGTGCAGCAGCTCACTCAGCGACTGGCCAGCGGCCTGCTCCTGTGACAGGCCACTCATCTTCTCCGCTACCGGGTTCATAAAGGCTACGCGCATCTCTTTGTCGGTGCTGATCACCGCTTCGCCGATCGAATCCAGGGTGATGGCCATGCGCTCCTTCTCCTGAAACAGCGCTTCATTCAGCTTGCGGAGCGGCGTGATGTCCTGGCAGATGCCCAGCATGCGCTCAATCCGACCTTCTTTACTCAGTAGCCGGTTAGCCTGGGTACGAACCCAGCGCTGCCCCTCGGCATTGACCACGCGATACTCCATATGAAAAGCGCTGCGCAGCTCAATCGCCTGCTGCACTGTCAGCGCGACGTGTTCGCGATCGGCGGGATGCAGCAAGTGGATCCAAAGGTCATAGCTGGGCGACTCATGAGGAGCAAGGCTAAACAGGGCGTACATGCGCTTGTCCCATAACATCTCACCGGTCAGCAGGTTCCATTCCCAGACACCGATGCCCCCCGCTTCGTTGGCCAGCGTAATGCGCTCCATCAGCCGGCGATTCACCTGCTCGCTCTGCTTCAGCTCAGAGATATCGATAATCTGCGCAATAAAGTACAGCGGCGCCTGGCTGCCATCGCGGACCAGCGACACCGTCAGTCGTGCCCAGACAATCTCACCATCTTTACGGAAATAACGCTTCTCTAAGGTAAAGGTATCGATCTCCCCCTCCAGCAACCGATTCGCATGTTGCAGGTCAAGGCTGAGATCGTCGGGATGGGTAATCTGTTGAAAATTCATTCGCTTGAGCTCCTCGTCGGGGTAGCCCAGAATCTGGCACAGCGAACGGTTGACCTGCAGCCATTTGCCCTGCGGTGCGACCAGCGCCATGCCGATCGCAGAGTACTCCATAGCGTGACGGAAGCGGGTTTCGCTGTCGGTAATGTGGAGCTTTTCACGCCGGAACGCATCCATCACCAGCGACATAATGTGGCTGGGGATCAATACCAGCAGAAACGGCAACCAGCTGGAGACCGGTCCCAGCGCGGTGTTGTTGTTAACCACACTGACCAGGTCAACGGCGAGCAGAACCGAGATAAAACTGGCGTTAATAAAGAACAGTACAAATGCCTGCAGTTTGGGCAGGCGGACCGCGCACCAGAAAAGAATCACCACAATAAAGGTAAAAGGCCACGGCAAAAAGCGCAGCGCCAGATAACTGGCCCCGAGGGTGAGCAGCAGTGTCAGCAGGGATTCGGCCAGGTGCAGATTGCTGAAATGCGAGCGACGAAGCGGCCAGGGCAGCAGCAGCAACATCGGACCTAACACCAGCATGCCGATGATCTCGGAGATCACCCAGGTATAAAAGAAGGGAAACGACGCGTGACCGCTGACCTGCAGTGTCCAGAGCGCCAGCAGACCGCCAAGCACCGGCGTGACAATGCCCACCGACAGCACCATCCTGGCCCAGTCGCTGAGCGAGTTCAGCGGAGCACGCCGATCCAGCAGGACGCGCAGCAGCATGCCACCCACACCAGCCTGGATAAGATTGAGCAGGGCGAATTTAATATTTGAGAGGGCCGGCCCGATCATGATGGCGTTAGCCCCGGCGGTGCCCAGCACGCAGGCGGTCAGCAGCAGCGGTAACTGTCGTGATGGACAGCGGAAAACGACCACGGTCATTAAGGTGGTCGGGAACCAGAGCGGGGAGATTTTCCCGCTGACGACGATCAGTTCAAGACAGAACAGGGTCAGGATAAACACGACGCAGCCAATGATCAGCGCTGAGAGCCAGCGGTTTGGCGAACTATTTTGCGGGGACAGGATCTCTATCGTCATGCGGACTTCCGGCAGGGTGCGACGCTCCGCAACGGCGAATCAGGCACCAGTCATTCTCTGACTGAATGCTAGCACATCCGGCAAAGAAAAACGGGGTGAAATCAATATTGCCCGTTATTCGGTGAATTGACGGGCAGGCTAAGATTGATTGCCAGTATGTTGATTACTGACGAAAAAGGTCGGCGCGGGTATAGGGCTTCTCCATCCCGGCGAGGCTGGCAGAGAAACGTTCCAGGAACTGCTGCGTGGTGGCAACACGACCATGACCCATCAATACAAACGGCACTAACAGCGCAGCGCCGACCTGCGGCCAGCTGAAGCCTTTGAGCGAGGTGCGGCGCTGAGAGATCAGAAACGCGGTGCTCAGCGTGAAGCCCAGCAGCAGACCGGTGACAACTTCACTTTTTGAGTGCGCGTGAATGACCAGGCGCGAGAAACCGACCATCAGCGGAATCAGGTAACCGACGCCGATCGCCGCAATGCGCCACCTGGCCGACCATCGCCCGGAAATCAGCCACAGCATCACTGGCCACAGCGTGGCGGACATGGCGCTATGACCGCTGAACCCGGTAAAATTAAAGCGTGCACTGCCGATGCCAAACCCCAGGAACAGAATTTTAGAGAGGCTGACGGTGAGGCCAGCCAGGCCAAAGGCCAGAATCCAGTAAAAGACCGTATGACGATTGTCACTTTTCCACGGCAAAATCAGCGCAATAATCACCGCTGTCGGAATCAACAGCATGCTGTCGCCAAAATAGGTCAAAGTCTTCCAGTGCATACCACTCCTGATGCATCATTCGGTCGGAACGTTTGCGACACGCGTTGTCTGAACAGCGCGCCGCGCAGGCCATTTTTTTTATAGTATGGTGTGCCGTTAGTTTATCGGTGAAATGAGTGGCGTCCAAAGGAGAAAGTCTGAAAAGACAGCCGCGCCATTTTTCTGGCATCAAAAGGCCGAAATCCCTATACTTAGCGCGAACACACCCTCTCCATTTCGGCCCGTCCGCTGCCCGCGTAATGTGTGACCAGTGGCAGGCTCCAGTTATCAGGTCTTAAAAAAGTATGACTGACAAGTCTCATCAGTGCGTGATTGTAGGCATTGCCGGCGCTTCCGCATCCGGTAAAAGTTTAATTGCCAGCACGCTCTATCGTGAAATCCGTGATCAGGTAGGTGACGAGCACATCGGGGTTATCCCGGAAGATGCTTATTACAAAGATCAAAGTCACCTCACCATGGAAGAGAGGGTTAAAACCAATTATGACCATCCCAGTGCGATGGATCATGATTTGCTGTTGCAGCACCTGCAGGCGGTGAAAGCCGGGCAGGATATTGAGCTGCCGGTCTACAGCTATGTGGAACACACCCGCACCCAGCAAACGCAATACCTGAAGGCAAAAAAGGTCATTATCCTTGAAGGCATCCTGCTGTTAACCGATGCCCGTCTGCGCCAGGAACTCAACTTCTCTATCTTCGTGGACACGCCGCTCGACATCTGTCTGATGCGCCGTATGAAACGTGACGTCAATGAGCGTGGCCGCTCAATGGATTCGGTGATGAGCCAGTATCAGAAGACCGTGCGTCCGATGTTCCTGCAATTTATCGAGCCATCAAAACAGTACGCCGATATCATTGTGCCGCGCGGCGGAAAAAACCGTATTGCCATCGATATCCTCAAGGCGAAAATTAACCAGTTTTTTGAATAACGCACGTCCGTCCGGACGTGGTGCAGACCGGCGGCAGCCACGCTCTCGCCGGTTCGCTACACTTATGTCATGGAGTTCCCGCAATGAGATTATGCGATCGCGATATTGAAGCCTGGCTGGACAATGGCAAACTGGCCATCGAGCCACGCCCACCGGTCGAGCGCATTAATGGGGCCACCGTCGATGTGCGCCTGGGTAATCAGTTCCGCACCTTTAGCGGCCACACCGCGGCCTTTATCGATCTGAGTGGCCCGAAACAGGAAGTGAGCGCGGCACTCGATCGGGTTATGAGTGATGAGATCGTGCTGCCGGATGGTGAAGCCTTTTTCCTCCATCCGGGTGAGCTGGCGCTGGCGGTCACCCTGGAGTCCGTGACGCTGCCGGATGATCTGGTGGGCTGGCTGGATGGACGTTCATCGCTGGCACGACTGGGTTTGATGGTTCACGTAACAGCCCACCGCATTGATCCAGGCTGGCAGGGGCGTATCGTGCTGGAGTTCTACAATTCAGGTAAACTGCCGCTTGCTCTGCGTCCCGGCATGTTGATTGGTGCGCTAAGTTTTGAACCCCTTTCCGGCCCGGCTGCGCGTCCTTACAACCGGCGTGAAGATGCGAAATATCGCGGTCAGCAGGGCGCTGATGCCAGCCGTATTGATAAAGACTGATTTGAGGATGTAATGAAAAGAGTGATAACCACGCTGGCCATCCTTTTAGTGGTGGTCGTAACGGGAATGAGCGCGCTGGTGCTGCTGGTCAATCCCAACGACTTTCGTGCCTATATGGTGCGAGAGGTCGAACAACGCAGTGGTTATCACCTTGAGGTCAGCAGCGATCTGCGCTGGCACGTCTGGCCACAGCTCAGTATTCTGGCTGGCCGGATGAGTCTCACTGCGCCGGGTGCCAGTCAGCCGCTGGTTTCAGCGGAAAACATGCGGCTCGATGTCGATCTCTGGCCACTGTTATCCCATCAGCTCAGCGTCAGCCAGGTGTTGCTGAAAAACGCGATAGTGCGGGTAACGCCTGATAGCAGCGCGCAGCGCGCCAGAAATGCCCCGCAGGGTCCACGTGATGCGGATCCGGCCACGCCGTCTGCCGGCTGGTCATTTGATATTGCTAAACTGCGCGTAGCCGACAGTCTGCTGATCTGGCAACAACCCGGTGGTGACGAATATAATTTCCGCGACCTCAACATTAATATGGAACAGGATGCGAATAAGCTGGCGACACTGTCGCTGAGCACCACGCTGATGCGCAACCAGCGTAATGCCATGCTGAATCTCAAAGGGCAGCTCGATGCCGCGCAATATCCGCATCATCTCAGCGGCCAGTTGCAGCAGCTTGATTACACCTTATCCGGCGCCGATATTCCGGCTCAGGGCATTAAAGGATCGCTGAGCCTGGAGGGCGAATGGAATGGCGATCGCCAGCAGTTCTCCTTCAGCAATCTGCAGCTTACCGCCAATGACAGCACGCTGACCGGGCAGGGCAGTGGGCATATTGCGCCGCCGCAACAGCTGGCGCTGGACCTGAAAGCCAGCAATCTGAACCTTGATAATTTACTCAACAGTGCGCCTGTCTCTGAGGCACCTGGCGTGCAGCACGCCACTGTGGCGCGTTCACCGGTGATTGCTGCGCCACGCGAACGCACTAATGCGGACTCTCCGCTCAATGATATGGACCTGGCCCTGAAGCTGAATGCGGACACTGCGTTATGGCGCGGACTCTCAATGACCCATTTCGCCGTAAACGCCAGCAACCAGCGGGGACTGATGACGCTGAATACCCTCAGCGGTAAACTGGGTAATGGCACTTTCTCGGTGCCTGGCAGTATCGATATTCGTCAGCCTGAGACGCGGGTCAGCCTGAAACCACAACTCCGGTTAATTGCCATTCAGCCGCTGCTAAAAGCGTTTGAGCTGCCAGAAAGTCTGCAGGGCAATCTGAGTGTCGACGGCGAACTGTCGGGCAATACCCTGACGGTTGAAGCGGCGAAGCGCAGCTGGCAGGGCAGGGCGACTATCAGCGCCAGCAACCTGAAGCTGGCACAGCTTAATCTGCAGCAGATGGTGCAGCGTGCCGTAGCGCGGGTCAGCGATAAAGTCAGCAGCCAGGAGGCCGTCGATGAGGGTATTGAGTCGATCAGCGGTCAGGTCGCGCTGAATAAAGGTGTGCTGAGCTTCAGCGATATCAATGGCAACGGCCAGAATCTGGGCCTGCAGGGTGCGGGCAAAGTCGATATGGTGCAGCAGCAGCTGGATGTGACGCTGGGCCTGAAAATCAGTGGCTGGCATGGCGATGACGCGCTGGTGAAAGCGCTCTCGGATCAGCCTATTCCTCTGCGCATGTATGGCGACTGGAACAGCCTGCAATACTCCCTGCCGGTGGATGACGTTCTGCGTAATCGCCTGCAGAGTGAGGCGAAGTCACGGCTGAATCAGTGGATCGATCGCCAGCAAGAGGGCGGGAACAAAGAGAACCTGAAGAAAATCATGCGCCCGTAGCGGGCGCATGACCTCATTGAGGGTAATGGCTTAAACCTCGTCATCCCCCTCGGGCTGCAGCAGGATTTCAACCTTCTGAACCCGATGATTTTCGACCTGCAGGGTTCGCAGCAGATAATCACCCAGTTGCAGCACTTCGCCTTCCTGCGGAATGTGTTGCAGTTTATCCATCAGTAATCCAGCCAGCGTATGATAGTCACGCTGTTCATCCAGCGGTAATTTCACATGGAGCGCCAGATCTTCCAATGGCATATGACCATTGGCAATCCAGTGGCCTTCACCCTGAATCTGAATATCGTAACGTGCATCGATCTCTCCCGCCTCATTCGGCAGATTGCCGGCGATGGTTTCCATCACATCGCTCAGCGTCACCACGCCTTCCACTGAACCAAACTCATCCACTACAAAAGCGAAGTGAGTGTGAGCCTGACGGAACTGTTCCAGCGCCTGCAGCAGCGTCAGTCGCTCAGGAAAGACCAGCGGCTGCCGAATCAGGGCGCGTAAATCGAGCGAATTATGATGCAGCGACTGATGGAGCAGATCGATAACGTGCACCACGCCCAGCGGTTCGCTGGAGTTTTCGGTTATCAGGATGCGTGTGTGCTGGTTGCGGTCAAGGCGCGACATGATTTCTGTCGGATCATCACTGAGGTCGATATGGTCGACGTCGTGGCGTGAAGTCATGATGCTATTAACGTGACGCTGACCCATGCCCAGTACGCGGGCAATCATGACGCGCTCCTGCCGGTTAAACAGCATACTGGCATCGCTGTCCGCGATCAGTGATGACGTTTTCGCATCCAGTTCTGCCGGTTCCGCCGTGCCACGTAGCATCCGTAACACCGCTTCTGCTGTGCGCTGGCGCAGCGGACGTCCTGCCGATAGCACGCGACGACGATTGAAGTGCGCCAGCTGGTTCAGCGCTTCAATCACAACCGAGAAACCGATCGCCGCGTAGAGATACCCTTTGGGGATCACAAAGCCAAAGCCTTCCGCCACCAGACTGAAACCAATCATCAGCAGGAAACTTAAGCAGAGGATCACTATGGTAGGGTGTTTGTTCACGAAACGGGTTAATGGTTTGCTGGCGAGCAGCATCAGCAGAATAGCAATGGTGACCGCAATCATCATGACCGGTAAATCATTCACCATGCCGACAGCGGTAATGACCGCATCCAGTGAGAAGATGGCATCCAGAACCACGATTTGCGCCACCACCGGCCAGAATTTAGCGCCGCCTTTTTGTTGACCGGACTCCTCATCGTGTCCTTCAAGGCGCGCGTTCAGCTCTGTGGTGGCCTTAAAAAGCAGGAAAATCCCGCCCGACAGCAGCAATAAATCACGCGCACTGAAGGAATGTCCCCCCAGTGTCATCCATGGTTCTTTCAGCGTAACCAGCCAGGAAAGCGATGCCAGCAGCAATAATCGGCACAATAATGCCAGCAGCAGCCCGATCACGCGCGCGCGGTCCCGAAGTGGCCCTGGAAGCTTCTCCACCAGGATGGCAATAAAAATGAGATTGTCGATGCCTAAAACCAGTTCCAGAACGATTAGCGTGACTAATCCCGCCCATAGCGAGGGATCTGCAATTACCTCCAGCATGTCTTGTTCACCTGAATATCTAAAATTGAGTTTTCTCTGATGATAGTGGAGTGCGAAGCCACGTACAAATGGCAGCTCAGGTGAGTTTTGACCTGAATCTGGCGATATTTCGTGCGAAATGTGAACATATCATTATGACGCTTTGATTAACTTCAGAGGGAGCAGGGGAGAGTATTCTGAGTCAATTTCTATCATGAATGAGATATTCACCTGCCGCGCTTATGCGATTTATCTCATCCGGAGTATGGCATTAATCCTAATTTTGAAGAAAGCATTGCACTGGCTGTCAGGCATCAATACTAATCGCTGGTAGTCTTTTTCCTAAAATAGTCCAGGGATAGCGGGACCTGCTTGTAAACAAGCCAGTAATAACTAGTATAGCAACAAGTTAGCAAACTCTGCCCCAGAGTCGTAATTCGCGTACCTATTCGACATTAATCGCAATGTGACGAATCCGTAATTCGTCGATGTACGACTGTGTGATGCAATGCGGTTATGTCATTGCATTTTGGGGAGCACTATGAATGATGACAGCGATATTGGCAGCGACAGCCAAGGGCGGTAGCGTGCCCGAATCGCGTTTTTGTTGATAAAGTGAGCATCGCTGGCGGGGGTTAAGTCAGAGTAATCTGTTGGTAATTATCACAATATTACTGGTTTCATGGTTAAGATCATTGGCGTAAACGCCGCAGGAGCTCCCCTTAGAAACGGCTCAGTCTGGAGAGGTTTCATCGCTTAATGATTAAACAGGCGATAGCCGTTGCGGGTTTAAGGAAATAAAATAAAAGAGTTAAATATGCGCGATACAGAATTTACGTTTAAAAGTCTAATTACCAAATTAATGCTGGCATGTTCAGACTTAATTTGTTTCAACGCAGCATTATTTCTGGCGATGATGCTAATTAATCTTCACTCGGGTTCGCCGCTGGCAGATATTTCTGAAAAAGAAATGAATCTGCAAATTGCAACGCACATCTGTCTGTCAATAATTTGTATTGGCTGGTTCTGGGTAAGGCTTCGTCACTATACTTACCGCAAACCTTTCTGGTTCGAATTAAAAGAAGTTTTTCGTACCATTCTTATATTTTCTATCATCGACCTGTCGATTACCGCACTGTCACAGTGGCAGATGTCGCGCTTCGTCTGGTTACTGACCTGGATTCTGGCACTGATCTTAATTCCGACCTGCCGCGCGCTGTCTAAACGTCTGCTGAATAAAAAAGGGCTGTGGAAGAAACAGACCATTATTATCGGCAGCAGCAAAAATGCGCACGAAGCCTGGCAGGCACTGCAAAGTGAAGAGGTCATGGGTTTTGACGTTATCGCCTTCTACGACGTTGACAGAACCTGTCCGCAGGAGATCATGAACGGTGTGCCGGTGCTGCGCGACGAGCAGGAGCTCTGGAGCCTGACCAATAGCGAAACCCAGTTCATTGTGGCCGTGGAGTATGAGCAGAGTCAGTATCGTGATGTGTGGCTTAAATCGCTGGCGATGCACAACTGCCGTTCAGTCTCTGTCATCCCGACCCTGCGTGGTGTGCCGCTTTACGGTACCGATATGGCTTATATCTTCAGCCACGAAGTGATGATTCTGCGGGTTCAGAATAACCTGGCGAAACGCACCTCGCGTTTCCTGAAGCGGGCATTCGATATCGTGGGTGCGTTCTCGATTATCCTGATGCTGATGCCAGCACTGCTGGTGCTGGGCTTCCTGGTGGGCCGTGATGGTGGGCCACCGATTTATGGTCATGAGCGTGTGGGTATGAATGGCCGTAAATTCAAATGCCTGAAATTCCGCTCAATGGTCATTAATTCTAAAGAAGTGCTGGAAGAGGTGTTGCGCACCGATCCCGTTGCCCGTGCGGAATGGGATAAAGATTTCAAACTCAAAAATGATCCACGTATTACGAAAGTGGGTCACTTCATCCGTAAAACAAGCCTCGATGAGCTCCCGCAGCTCTGGAACGTGGTGCGCGGTGATATGAGTCTGGTTGGACCTCGTCCGGTCATTGAAGATGAACTCTGTCGTTATGCTGGTGATGTTGATTATTACCTGATGGCTAAGCCAGGCATGACGGGAT
>Ga0308167_1000634_pt1 | contig 56426 bp, 58 predicted proteins | sample PhyCR1_2_FD_202138 | JGI IMG/M metagenome (GOLD analysis project Ga0308167, IMG submission 202138) | Phyllosphere microbial communities from UC Gill Tract Community Farm, Albany, California, United States - DLSLRC.R1 | ecosystem: Host-associated > Plants > Phyllosphere > Unclassified | place... | reverse complement strand
CTGACCGGCACCACGGTGCACGTCTCGGGTGACGCCGCGAAGCTGCTCAACAGCACCTTCAAGACCGACGCCGTGAAGTCCGGCCTCCTCGTCGGCACCGCCACCATCACCGCCAAGATCAAGTAACGCTTCCACGCCAGGGACGACCGCAGCACTGCGCCACGAGCGCGGTGCTGCGGTCGTTCCCGTGTCCGGGGGGCGGTCCAGGAGGCGCGGGTCACCTCACCGACGTCGGCGCCACCACCGCCGGGGTCGGTCCGCCTCGGCAGCGGCCCGGTCCGCGGCCGCCTGCGCCTCGGTCGCCAGTCGCTCCTGCCGACGCGCTCGCCAGCCGGCGACCTCGGTCTCGACGTCTCGGAGCGGGGTCACCACCGGCGGCCCACCGAGGAGCTGCCGGCGGGCCTCCTTCACGCGGGCGTTGAAGTCGTCGAGCACGTCACGGACGTCGGCCTCGGCGGAGAGGGCGTCGAGGTGCTCGTCGAGCTCGGCGTCCTCCTTCCGCAGCGCCAGGGCGGGCGGGGCGATCCCGGTGATCTCCTCGCGCTCGATCTTCGCCTTGATCCACCAGTCGGGGTCGTGGCGTCCGTCGTTCCCCGGGAGCCGCTTGCCGTGGTACGGGTTGCCCTCGAAGACACCCCGACGCTCGGCCTCCTCGATCTGGGCCCGAGCGTGCGCCGCGACGTCGGCGGCCTGCAGGAGCCGACGCTCCTCGCGCACCTCGTCGGGGTCGAGGGAGCCGCGTTCGATCTCGCTGTCCACGAGCTGCTGGTACCGGTAGCGGGCGGCCCGTCGCAACCGGTCCATGCGTGCATCGACGTCGTTCATGACCCCTCCATGATCACTCCCCGGAGCGCTCCTCGCCAGCGACCTCCTCGATCGTGAGCGCTGCCTGGATGAGCGCCAGGTGCGACAGCCCCTGCGGGATGTTGCCCATGAACGTGCCGTCCTCGCTGATCATCTCGCTGAACATGCCGACGTCGTTCGCCTGCTCCACCATCTCGTCCATGAGGTCGCGGGCGTCGTCGACCCGTCCGACACAGGCCATCGCGGCCGCGAGCCAGAACGAGCACGCCACGAACGGCGACTCCTCGGACTCCATGCCCGAGTACCGGTACACGAGCGGGCCGTGCTGCAGCTGCTCCTCGATCGCCCGGATGGTCGACTCCATGCGGGGACCCCGGTCGAAGGCGCTCATCGCGTGCAGCAGGATCGACGTGTCGAGCTTGTCGGAGCCCGGGTACATCACGTAGTGCCCGCGTTCCTCGTCCCACCCGTGCTCGGCGACCCACTGCTCGATGAGCTCGCGGTTCTCGATCCACTTGTCGCGCGGCCCGTCGATCATCCCGGCCTCGTGCAGCTCGGCCGCGGCGTCGAGCGCCTGCCAGCAGCCGATCTTGCTCGAGACGTAGTGCTGCGTGTCCTGGAGTTCCCACATGCCCGAGTCCGGCTCCTCCCACCGGTGGCAGGCGTCGTCGGCGAGCTCCTGCAGGACGGCGGCGGTCTTCCGGTCGAGGACGTTGCCGGCGCGGACGTACTGGCGCAGGATCTCGAAGACGTCGCCCCACACCCCGAGCTGCAGCTGGTCGCCGGCGCGGTTCCCGATGGTCACGGGGCCGATGCCGTTCCAACCGGGGACGTCGCGCTCCTCGACGCCGTCGCTCTTCGAGCCGTCGAGCTCGTAGAAGATCGGCATGTCCTCGTCGTGCTCGGCGATCGTGCGCATCACCCAGGACACCGCGGCGTGGGTCTCCTCGCGCAGCCCGAAGCGGGTCAGCGCGTGCACCGTGTACGACAGGTCGCGTACCCAGGCGAACCGGTAGTCCCAGTTCTTGCCGCCGGTGCGGTCCTCGGGAAGGCTCGTCGTCGGAGCCGCTGCGATCGCGCCGGTCGGCGAGAAGATGAGCAGCTTGAGGGCGAGGGCGCTCCGCTGCACCGGCTCGGCCCACGGCCCGTCGTACGAGAACTCCTCCGACCAGGTCGCCCAGTTGTCGATCGTCCGGTCCATCGCCTGGAGCGCGCTCTCCGGCCGGGGCATGAAGATCGGCTCGTCGTGGGTCCCGACGATGGTCAGGATGTGCTTCGAGCCCTCGGCCGTGGTGAAGCGGCCGGAGAACCGGGGCCCGTCGTCGTGCACGGGCTCGAAGCCCTGCTCGACGATGGCGATCGTGATGCCGTCGATGCCGATCACGGCGCCGTTCGCGGTGTCGAGGCGTCTTGGCTCGGCCGTGTTGAGCAGGGTCCCCGGCACCACCGCCCACTCCATCTCGACCGTGCCGTCGACACCCTGCACGCACCGGGCGACCTCGGCCCAGGGCAGGCGTCCCGCGACGCCGGTCACCATCGCGTCGGTCACGGTCACGGAGCCCGACTCCGTGGTCCAGGTGGTGACGAGCACGTTCGTGCCCGGCAGGTACTCGCGCGCGACCTCGGCGTCGGCATCGACCGGCCGGAGGGCGATGTGTCCGCCGTGCTCGGCGTCGAGGATGCTCGCGAAGACCGGCGGCGAGTCCATCGAGGGGATGGGCAGCCAGTCGATCCGGCCGTCCCGTGCGACGAGCGCCACCGTCCGACCATCGCCGATCGCGCCGTAGGACCGGAGCGGTGCGTAGCCGTCGGTGCGCTCCTCGTCGTCGATCACGTCAGGGGTGTCTCGGGTCCGCTCGGTCATGCTCCCAGCCTGCCCGCGCTCTGGGCCCGACCATCAGGCGGGCGTACCCCGCTGTGGAGGACGCCCGCCGTTCCTCCAGGCTGTGGAGGAGCCGTCAGCGGGCGCCGCCGCCCGTCGAGGCGACCAGGTGGTCGAGCAACGTCCGTCGCCACGGGACGGACGACCAGCCGTGGTCGGCGCCCTCCACCGCGGTGAACGTCGCCCCGGGGAGCACCTCGCCGTAGCGCTGCCCGTACCGGACGGGGACGATCTGGTCCGCGGTGCCGTGCAGGACCTCGGCGGGACCGGTGTAGCGGTCGATCGTCGCGTACACGTCGAGGCCGGCCGTCACCTCGTCGATGAACGCCGTGCCGAGGGCCATGCCGCCGAAGTCGAACCAGCCCTGTTCCCGTGCGCGGGCGAGCGGCTGGCCCTGGATCCGGTCGTGCCGTGCGATGTCGTCCACGACGACACCGGCCGGTGACCACAGGGTCAGCGTCGCGACGAGTTCCGGCACGCGTGCGGCCGCCATGGCGGACTCCACCGCCCCGAGGCTGTGCGCCACGACATGCACCGGCCCGGCCGCGTCCGCCGCGAGCGTGCGGATCATCGCGACGACCTGGTCGACCTCGTCGCCGATGGTGATGTCGGCGAAGTCGCCGTCGCTCGTCCCGTGCCCGAGCCGGCTGTACGACCGGACCGCGGAGCCGTGCTCGGCCAGGGTGCGCGCGGTCTGCACGAACAGCTGCTGTCCGCCGGTGTCCGTGCTGCCGAAGCCGTGCACGAGCAGGGCCGCGGAGCCGTTCCGCGCGACGGTGCCGAACTGCCAGCCGCGGAGGGTGCGACCGCCGTGCCCGAGCGTCACCGGGGCGAACGTGCGCATCAGTTGGACCGGTCGGCGAAGCCTGCGGGCAGGTCGCCGGGCGCGGTGTCGACGACGGTCTCGTCGTCCTCGCCGACGTGCTCGAACAGGGTGATGTGCGCGAACTCGGGCACGACGTAGATCGGGTAGGTGGGCCCCTGGTCCCGGTACTCGCGCATGCGGTCGAGGTGGTCGTTCTGGAACAGCACCGTCTTGCTGCCGTCCTCCTCGACCCAGTGCGGGAAGAAGATCGTGCCGTGCAGGACCCGCTCACCGGGGGCCACCGTGACGACGACGCTGGTGCCGGTCGGTTCGTTCCAGGACACCTTGTAGACGCCGGTGGTGAGCGCGACGAGGTCGACCTGCTGGTCCTTCACCCATCGTCCGCCGACCATGCCGGAGTGGATGCGGTAGTCGATCGTCGTCGCGTTCTTGACGTACATCTCGTACTGCCACCCGTTGGCGTACGTGTAGATGAAGCGGTGCCCGACGATGCCGGAGAGGTCCTGTTCGGGGACGGGGTGTTCGACGCTGGTGGTGATGTCCATCCATCGAGTTTGCTCTCGAACTGCGTTTGTTGCAAGCGCTTTTCCGGTGACTACCCTGGGAACGTGGACGAGCGACCGGACGACCCCGACCTGGCCCGGGTGGCGCGACGGTTGAGCGCGGAGATCGGTCCGTTCCGCCGGACCCTGCTCGCCACGGCCCGCCGCTCGGTCGCGCTGCCCGACATCCCCGACGCGCAGATCGAGGTGCTCCGGCGACTCGGCGAGGACGGCTGGTCGAGTCCCACCGCACTCGGCCGTTCGCTCGGGCTCGCGCGCTCGACGGTGAGCAACCTCGTCCAGGCGATGGAGCGGGACGGCCTGGTCGAGCGTCGTCTCGCGCGTGGTGACGGGCGGAGTACCGAGGTCGGGTTGACCGGCCTCGCCGAACGCCGCCTCGCGGACTACGACGCATCCGCCGAGCGGGTCCTCGTCGACGCGATGGACACGCTCTCCGAGGACGACCGGCGAGCGCTCGTGGCGGCCGTGCCGGCACTCGAGCGCCTGCGAGCACGACTCGACGAGCGCGGGGGCGCCTGACCCCTCGGCCACCGGGCCCAGCGCATCCCGGGCGTGTCGCGCTTGTGCACCCCGGGCGTGTCGCACTACTGTCGTCCTCCTGCCCATCGGCAGGACCGCCCGTCCCGGGCACCACCGGAAGGACCGCGCGTGCGCACCGTGCAGCACCACGAACAGCGAGTCGAGCTCCAGCTCGACACGCTCCTCGTGCTGCCCGAACAGCGCAACCAGCAGCAGTCCGACCGCTATCCCGCGTAGGCACGCGACGTCACCCGACGCCCCGTGCCCACCCGGCCCGGGGCGTCCTCTCCACGACGCTGCCCTCCGAACGCCACGCCTCGTGGTGCAGGACGGCAGCAGGACCCCGCTCCGGACCGTCACCGAAGACCGTCACGAAAGCGAGACGAAGCAATGGAGAAGATCACCGACCGGCTGCTGAGCTGGGCCTCGATGCTCGAGGACAACACCGAGCAGCAGGCCCGCACGACCGCTCGCATGCCGTTCGTGTTCCCGCACCTGGCCCTCATGCCGGACGCCCACCTGGGCCTCGGCGCCACCGTCGGGTCGGTCATCCCGACCCTCGGCGCGGTCATGCCGTCAGCCGTCGGCGTGGACATCGGCTGCGGCATGATCGCGGTCCGGACCCAGTTCACCGAGGCCGACCTGCCCGACGACCTGCAGGAGCTGCGCGAGCAGATCGAGCGGGCGATCCCGCTGTCGGCCGGTGCGTCGAACCGGAAGATCGTCGCCACGGCCGAGCCCCGGATCGCGGAGCTCGAGACGATGGCCGAGGCCGCCGGGTTCGACCCCGCCGGAGCGCACGGCGGCTGGCGCAACCAGCTCGGCACGCTCGGGTCCGGCAACCACTTCATCGAGGTGTCCCTCGACGAGGCGGACCGCGTCTGGCTGTTCCTGCACTCCGGGTCGCGGGGCGTCGGCAACAAGATCGCCCAGCGGCACATCGCGGTCGCCAAGAAGGCCATGCAGCGCTGGTGGATCGAGCTGCCCGACCCCGACCTGGCGTACCTGGTCGAGGGGACCCCGGAGTTCGACCGGTACATCGCCGAGCTGCGGTGGGCGCAGCACTTCGCGCTCCTCAACCGCGAGGAGATGATGGACCGCGTCGTGCGGCAGCTGTCCGAGGTCGTCGGCACGCCGGTCGACGAGCGGGAGCGGATCAACTGCCACCACAACTTCACACAGCGCGAGACGCACTGGGGGAAGTCGGTGTGGGTGTCCCGGAAGGGTGCGATCCAGGCGAGGGCGGGGCAGCCCGGGCTGATCCCGGGGTCGATGGGCACCGCGTCGTACGTCGTCGAGGGCCTCGGCAACAAGCCGTCGCTCGAGTCGTCGCCGCACGGTGCCGGTCGGCTGTTCTCGCGGAGCGCCGCCCGGCGGACGTTCACGCACGACCAGCTGCGCGAGGCGATGGTCGGCATCGAGTACCGCGACACGGACGCGTTCCTCGACGAGATCCCGGCGGCGTACAAGCCGATCGACCAGGTCATGGCCGACGCCTCGGAGCTCGTGTCGATCCGGCACACGCTGCGGCAGGTCGTCAACGTGAAGGGTGACTGACGTCGCCGTCACGCCGGGTCGGGAGGCGCGGTGCGGGCCCGCACCGCGCCTCCCGTCTGCCAGACGGCCGGGTGTCACCGCCCCTGCCGGACAGGGCCCGTTCCGTCGGGCACGCTCGATGGCGTGAGTGAACAGGCGGAACAGGCGGCCCGGAAGACCGGTCGTGGAGCGAAGCGCGTGGCCGACAGCCGGTGGTTCGAGCTGACGGCGCGCGCCGGGTTCGTCGGCAGCGGCATCGTGCACCTGCTGATCGGCTACCTGGCGATCCTGCTCGGTGTCGGCAACGCGTCCTCGGGCAGCGAGACCGACCAGTCGGGTGCGCTGCAGCAGCTCGCCGCGGTCCCCGGCGGGGTCGTCCTCCTGTGGATCGTGGCCGTCGGCTGCGCGGCGCTGACGATCCGGCTCGTGGTCGAGGCCGTGGTCGGCGGGCGGACGGACAGCGCCCGTGCCTGGGGCAACCGGTTGAAGAACGTCGGCAAGGCCGTGGTCTACGGGCTCATCGCGTACTCGGCAGCGTCCTACGCGGTCGGAGCCGGCACGAGTTCGAGCGGGTCGTCGCGGAGCGCTGCGGCGAAGGCCCTCGCGACCCCCGGCGGCGTGTTCCTCCTGCTGCTCGTCGCCGCGGTCGCCGTCGCGATCGGCGTCGGCCTCGTGGTGATCGGCGGCCGGCGCTCGTTCTGGAAGCAGCTGGTGCGCCCGCGGCAGCCCCTCGACCGTGTCGTCACCGTGCTCGGCGTCGTGGGGTACGTGCTGAAGGGGATCGCCGTGGTGGTCGTCGGCGTGCTCATCGCGGTCGCGGGCTTCCGGAGCGACCCCGACCAGGCGACCGGGCTCGACGGGGCGTTCGACGCGCTGCGCTCGATGCCGGGCGGGGTGTTCGTGCTCGTCGCGATCGGCATCGGGTTCCTCGCGTTCGGCGTCTTCAGCTTCTTCCGCGCCCGCTACGCCCGCCGCTGACACGGACACGGTGGACGCGCGCGGAGGCGGCACCGGTAGACCGGTGTCATGAGCAGCAGCGCGACGACCGGACCCGTGACCGTCTTCTCCGACGCCGGAGCCGTCCTCGCGGAGAGCATCGTGTGGGACCCCGGGACGAACGAGCTGCGGTGGGTCGACATCACCCTCGGCACCCTCACCACCGCGGACGCCCACGGCACGACCACGTCCACCGTGCAGCTGCCGCCCCCGCTGGCGAGCTTCCAGCCCCGCGCGGGTGGTGGCTTCGTCGCGGCCCTCGGCGACTCCGTCGTCGTGACGGACGCCCAGGGCGTCGTCGAGCGCGAGATCGCCCGGGTCGAGCACGCCACGGCCGGCCTCCGGTTCAACGAGGGCAAGTGCGACCCGTTCGGCCGGTTCCTCGTGGGCAGCATGAACCTCACCACGGGGGAGCCGGACGGTGCCCTGTACTCGATCGAGCCGGACGGCACCACGAGACTCCTCCGCGGTGGCTTCGGAGTGACGAACGGCATCGAGTGGTCGGAGGACGGCACGGTCATGTACGTCACGGACACGAGCGCGTCGACGATCTACCGCGGGTCGTACGGCCCCGACGGGGAGCTCGGCGAGCTGGAGCCGTTCGTCGTCGGGTCCGCCCACGACGGACTCGTCCGTGACGACGAGGGCTGCTCGTGGAGCGCGGTCTACGGCGGCGGTCGGGTCGAGCGGTACGGTCCGGACGGCTCGCACCTCGAGACCGTCGAGCTCCCGGTGCCGAACGTGACGTCGGTGGCGTTCGGCGGCCCGGACATGTCGACGCTGTTCGTCGCGTCGGCGCGGGAGAACCTCACCGAGCAGCAGCTCGTCGCGCACCCGCACTCCGGTGCCGTCCTCGCGGTGCCGACGCGGGTGCACGGGTTCCCCGCGAACACCTTCAGCGGCTGACGGGGCGCCGACGGCGGGATCGGCGGCGCCGCGGGTATCCTGGGCGATCGCCCGAACCGAGGAGCGACGCCCGACCCGAGGAGACCGAAGTGGACGACGAGCACACGGACGCGACACCGGACCCCGCGAAGCGACTGGGCGAGGCCGAGAACGCCGACGTCACGGTCGAGGTCGACCGGGTCGCGGTCGACGGCACGTACGTGCGCGTCAGCTCCGTCGGTGAACCCGGCGACCGCGCCTTCCTGCTCGTCGCGGGGCTCGGCATCGCCGCCACCTACTACGAGCGGCTCGCCCCGCACCTCAACGAGAACGGCCCCGTGCACGCCCTCGACCTGCCCGGGTTCGCCGGTGTCCCGCGCTTCCGCGGGAAGGTCTCGATCGAGCGGTACGCCGACGCGGTCGAGAAGGTCATCGACGACCTCCGGCTCGTCGACCCGGTCCTCGTCGGCCACTCGATGGGCACCCAGGTCGTGACCGAGGTGGCAGCGCGTCGTCCGGACATCTCCGACCTGGTGCTCATCAGCCCGGTGGTCGACTCGCACGCGCGCACGGTCCGGCAGTCGGCGTTCCGGTTCCTCCGGTCCACGCTGCACGAGCCGGCGGCCGTCCGCTGGCACGGCATCACGGCGTACGCCCTGTGCGGCTGGCACTGGTTCTCGAAGGTGCTGCCGCGGATGATCGCCTTCCCGATCGAGGAGCGCGCCGCCCACGTGCAGGCACGGACGCTGATCGTGCGCGGCGAGCACGACGCGATGGTCCCGCGGGACTGGGTGCGTCGGCTCGCCCGGGTGTTCCCGTACGCGGTGCTGCGTGAGGTCGTCGACGGCGCGCACTCGGTGATGCACGCGCAGGCGGACGCGGTGGCACGGCTCGCGGTGGACCACGTCGCCGGCCGGCTCCCCGACCGAGGCGTGTCCTCGCTGCAGCGCGTCCGCGACGACTCGACGGCGTCGGACCTGTCGCGGCTCGGCCCGCGCGAAGCCTGGATGATCGTCAAGTCGCGCTTCGTCGAACTGCTCGGCATGGCGAAGAACGACGACGAGACGCTCGAGGCGGCGAAGTCCGCGCACGCGGTCGCCATGGCGGACGGCGACGACCTGCCGGTCGACCCGGCGGATCGCCGCGAGATCGTCGACGAGGTGGCTCCGGAGACCCGCAAGGCGGGCTGATCCCGCGGACGGGCCCGCGGGCGGACGCGACCGACTGGAGGCGCGGTGCCGGTCTCGTGGACCGGCACCGCGCCTCCTGGCGGTCGCCTTCCGGGCGCGCGCGTGCCCCGCGCGTCAGCGACGCAGGGTCGCCCGCGCCAGCCGGTTGCCGATGAACTGGCCGAGCTGCACGATGATGACGATCGCCGCCACCGACACGTACACGATCCACCAGTCGTACCGCTGCGACCCGTACGTGATCGCGTACTCGCCGAGTCCACCGCCACCGATCAACGCCCCTTGCGCCGTCATGTCGACGATGCCGATGTAGATGAACGTGTAGCCGAGGATGAGCGGTCCGAGGCCCTCGGGGATGAGGACCGTGAGCAGGATCGACAGCGGGTGCGCTCCCGATGCCCGTGCCGCCTCGACGACGCCGGGGTCCACCGACAGCAGGTTCTGCTCGACGATCCGGGACACCGCGAACGACGCCGCGAGCGAGATCGCGAAGGTCACCGCGGGGACGCCGATCGTGGTCTGCACGACCACGCGGGAGAGCGGGGCGATCGCCGCCAGGAAGATCACGAACGGGATCGGCCGGACGAGGTTCACGACCACGTTGATGATCGTGTACGCGGCCCGGTTGCCGAGCAGGTTGCCCGGGCGGGTGGCGTACAGGGCGAGCCCGAGCGCGAGGCCGATGATGCCGGCGATGACGAGCGACACCAGGGACATCACGATCGTGTCGCGGACGGACGCGACGAAGACGTCGAACGTGTCGATCACGCTCTGGAACGAGTTGTTCACGCTGCCCCCTCCTCGTCGGTGGTGATGCGCGCGGCACGGAGGGCCGCGACGGCCGCGTCGATCTCGGACGGACGGGCCGCGGTCAGCTCGTAGGTGAGCGACCCGATCCGGCGTTCCCGGATCTCGCCGACCCCGCCGTAGACGAGCTCGGCGGTCACCCCGGCGGAGCGGAAGACCTGGTCGATGCGGTTCTGCAGCCCGGCCTCGTCGGTGATCTGGACCGTGACGAGGCGACCGGGGTGCCGTTCGCGCAGCCGCGCGACGGTCTCCGCCGAGGGCCGGTCGTGCAGGGCGGTCCGGACGAAGCGCTGGGCCGCGCCGGTCTGCGGGTTCGCGAAGACGTCGTAGACGTCCCCGACCTCGACGACGCGCCCCTGCTCCATGACGGCGACGCGGTCGGCGATCTGTCGGACGGCGTCCATCTCGTGCGTGATGACGATGATCGTGACGCCGAGCTCCTTGTTCACCCGGCGGAGGAGCCCGAGGACCTCGGACGTGGTCTCGGGGTCGAGCGCGCTGGTCGCCTCGTCGGCGAGGAGCAGGTCGGGCGACGCCGCGAGCGCCCGGGCGATCCCGACGCGCTGCTTCTGCCCGCCGGAGAGCTGTTCGGGGTAGGCGTAGGCGCGGTCGAGGAGCCCGACGAAGTCGAGCAGCTCGGCGACCCGGCGGTCCCGTTCCTCCTTCGGCACGCCCGCGACCTTGAGCGGGTACGCGACGTTGCCGGCGATGGTGCGCGACCGGAAGAGGTTGAACTGCTGGAAGATCATCCCGATGTTGCGCCGTGCCGTCCGGCGGTCCCGCTCGGGCAGCGCCGTGAGCTCGTTGCCGGCGACCGTCACCGACCCGGACGAGGGCAGCTCGAGTGCGTTGACGAGCCGGACGAGCGTGGACTTGCCGGCACCGGAGTACCCGATGACGCCGAGGACCTCTCCCTGGTGCACGTCCAGGGAGACGTCCTCGACGGCCACCACGGTCTCGCCGGTGTCGGCGCGGCGGTAGTGCTTCGAGACGCCGCGGAGTTCGACGAGGACCGGCACTACTGCTTGGCCGCCTTCGCGTCCTGCTCGACCTTCGCGAGTTCCTCTTGCAAGGAGGACGCGCTCTCGTCGCGGCTGACCGCCTCGGGCAGGTCCTTCTTGAAGACCTTCTGCACGGACTCGTCCTGGAAGAGCTTCGCGAGGTCGAGGTAGGTCGTGTTGTCCTTGTCGGCGTTGCGCACGGCGAAGACGTTGACGTACGGTGCCGCGCTCGCGCTCGAGGGGTCGTCCTGGTAGATCGCGTCGGAGATCGGCAGGCCGGCTGCGGTGGCGTAGTTGTTGTTCACCACGGCGGCCGCGACCGAGCCCTGCTGCAGGGCGTTCGCCGTCTGCGAGGCGTTCAGCGGCTGGACGTCGACCTTCGACGACTCGATGTCGGTGGTCGTAGAGAAGGCCGACCCGCCGTCCTTGAGCGTGACGAGCTTCGCCGCCTGCAGGATGAGCAGCGCGCGGGCCTGGTTGATCGAGTCGTCCGGGATCGCGACCTTGGCGCCCTCGGGCAGGTCGGCGACGTCGTCGTACTTCGTCGCGTAGAGCGGCAGCGGGTAGACGGCCGTCGAGCCGATCGGCTGCAGGTCGTCGTTCGAGGTGACGTTGTAGTCGGCCAGGTACTGGATGTGCTGGAACTGGTTGAGGTCCAGCTGCTTGTCCTTGAGCGCCGGGTTCGGCAGCGAGTAGTCCGAGAAGTTGGTCAGCTTGACCGTCACGTTGAGCTTCGACTTCGCGAGCTTCGTGTAGGTGCTCCAGTAGGAGAGCGACTTGTCCGCGACGCCGATCGTGACGGTCTTCGGCGAACCACCGGCGGCAGCGCCGTCGTCGGACCCGCCGGAGCGGACGGCGCCGACGATGAGGGCGACGACGATCGCGACGACGACCACCGCGGCGGCGATGATCCAGCCGATCGGGCGCTTGCCCTTCGGCTTCTCGGGCAGAGCGGGTGCAGCGGACATGTCGGAGCTCCTCGTGGGCAGTGCTGTGGGGGTCCGCGGTGGTCCGCGGCGTGCAGTCGAGTGTGACGGGCCGCCCGGCACGGTGCGAGTTCCGTTCCGCCGTGTTACATCGCTGTCACACGGTTCATTGGTTCACTCGGTACGTGCGCAGTCTCGAACTCGTCCTCGATCCGTCGTCGGACGCCGCCGTGCGCGCCGCGTGGGACGCGCTGGTCCGTGCGGACCTGCCGAGCCTCGGACGGTCGGACACCAACAGCCCCCACGTCACGCTGGCCGCGGGCGACGACCTCCGGATCCCGAGCGGGTTCGACGTGCCGGTGCCGTCGCGGCTCCGGCTCGGTGGCGTCCTGCTGTTCCCCGCGGGACCCGGGCGCTCGGTGCTCGCCCGCGCGGTGGTCGTCGACCGTGCGCTCGCCGCGTTCCACGAGGCGGTGCACCGGGCGTCCCCGGGAGGCGTCGAGACCACGTCGCCGGGGGCGTGGTCGCCGCACCTGACGTTCGCGCGACGGGTCCGGGACGAGGACCTCGGTGCGGCCGTCGCGGCGCTCCGCGGGACCCCGCTCCCCGATCTCGTGGTCGGTGGCGTGCGGTTCTGGGACGGAGAGTCCAGGACGGTCACGCCGGTCGGGTGACGCGGGTTCGGCTCACGTCCGCGTCGTGACGATGGCCCAGGAGGCGCGGCTCACGTCCCCAGGACCCGCTCGCCGAACGACGACGCGAACGTCCGCTCCGGGTCGGCCGCCGCGACGAGGTCGCGGAAGTCGGCCAGCCGCGGGTACAGCCCGGCGATCGCGGCCGTGTCGAGGGAGCTCATCTTGCCCCAGTGCGGTCGTCCGTCGAACGGTGCGAGGAGCGCCTCGAGGTCCGGGAGCAACGCGGCCACCTCGACCGGGTGCTTCTGCCACGTGAACGCGATGCAGAGCACGTCCTCGCCCTGCGTCGGGCTCAACCAGAACGGGTCCGCCGCCATCGTGCGGAGCTCGCAGACGTGCAGGTGCGGCTGGATGCGGGCGGCCATGGTCCGGACGGCGTCGAGCGCCGCACCCGCGTGCCGGAGCGGGACGAAGTGCTCGCTCTGCACCTCGGAGCCGTGGCTCGGCACGGAGTCGATCGGGAAGTGCGGCAGCCGGTCCCACCACGGCCCGACCGAGCCGTCCCGGGCGGTGTGGTGTCCGTCGCCGGGCGAGCCGGGCAGCCGGGGCGCGCCGAACAGCTCGTCCGGGACGGCCACGTCGTCGTCGCCGTCCGGCACGCGCGACTTCAGCAGGACCTCGCCCACCGTGTCGCCGAACACCGTGTACGAGCAGACGGACGTCGCGGCGGCGTGGACCTCGGCGACGTGGGCGGTGAAGGTGTCCCACGGGATCGGTCCGTAGGTGTCCTGGCGCATCCGGTAGCTCGGCTGGACGTCGAGCGTGACCCGGGTGAGGACGCCGAGCAGGCCGAGGTGGAGCACGGCGCCGTCGAACGCCGGGTCGTCGTGGCCGATCGTCCGTGCGGACCCGTCGGGCCCGAGCACCTCGAACGACCGGACCGCGGTGCTCAGTGACCCGAGTGCGGTGCCGGAACCGTGCGTCCCGGTCGCGATGGCGCCGGCGATCGAGATGTGGGGGAGCGACCCCGTGTTGTGCAGCGCGAACCCGGCGCGGTCGATCTCGGGCGCGACGACGCCGTAGCGGGTGCCGGCGCCCATCGTGACCGTCCGTCGCTCGGCGTCGACCTCGAGGTCGGTCGGGATCCCGGTGAGGTCGAGCAGCACGCCGGGGGCGTCCGGCGCGTCGTTGAACGAGTGCCGGGTGCCGAGACCGTGCACCCGGGGCGACCGGGCGACGATCTCGGCGGCCTCGTCGATCGACGTCGGGCGGAGGACCCGTTCGGCCGTGTAGGTGACCGTGCCGGACCAGTTCAGCTCGCTCGTCGTCGACCGCATGACGCCCACGATGCCACGCGCACCCCGGCGCGTGCGGTTCCCGTCAGTGCATCGACGGGGCGGGGGCACCGTCCGGGGTCGCCGGGCGTTGCACGAGGGAGCACATCACGATCCCGAACAGCGAGATCACCGCGCCGACGAGGAACGCCGTCCGCACGCCGGAAGCCGTGGCCTCGGCGAGGCCCGCGGCGCCGCTCCCGGCCGCCGCACCCGAGGCACCGATGGTGAGGAGCGTGACGAACAGCGCCGTGCCGGCGGCTCCGGCCAGCTGCTGCGCCGTGCCGAGGACCGCGCTGCCGTGCGAGTAGAGCTTCGGGGGCAGCCCGCCGAGCGCCGCGGTGAACAGCGGCGTGAAGGTGAGGGCGAGCCCGATGCTCAGGACGACGTGGGCGCCGAGGACGAACCACACGCTGGTGTCGACGCCGACGGTCGAGAGCGCCCAGAGGACGGCGCTGACGATGATCGAGCCCGGGATGAGCAGGACCCGCGGACCACGGCGGTCGTAGACGCGACCGACGATCGGGGACAGCAGGCCCATGATGAGGCCGCCGGGCAGCAGGAGCAGGCCGACGTTCAGGACGTCGAGCCCGAGGACCCGCTCGAGGTAGATCGGCAGCAGGATCAGCGTGCCGAACATCGCCATGAAGCTCAGGCCCATCGCGACGATCGGGACGGTGAAGCCCTTCGTCTGGAAGGTGCGGAGGTCGAGCAGGGCGCGGTCCGCACGCTGCAGCCGGGTCTGCCGGAACACGAACAGGGCGAGGGCGAGGGCGCCGACGACGAGGGAGACGATCGGCACGAGCGGCCCGGTGGTGCCGGCCTCGCCGATGCTCGAGAGGCCGTAGACGATGCCGCCGAACGCGAAGGCGGACAGCACGACCGAGAGCACGTCGAGCGGGGCCTTGCGGGGCGTCGACACGTTGCGGACCTTGACCATGCCGAGGATCAGCGCGGCGATGGCGATGGGCAGCACGAAGCCGAAGAGCCAGCGCCACGAGAAGGCGTTGAGGATGAGCCCGGAGATGGTCGGACCGATCGCCGGGGCGACGGAGATGACGATCGAGATGTTGCCCATCACACGGCCTCGGTGCGCCGGTTCGATGAGCGTGAGGACCGTCGTCATGAGCAGCGGCATCATGATCGCCGTCCCGCTGGCCTGCACGATGCGCCCGAGCAGCAGCATCGAGAACCCGGGCGCGAGCAGCGCGATCAGGGTGCCGGCCGAGAACAGGCTCATCGCCCAGACGAACACCGGCCGGGTGTTGAAGCGCTGCAGCAGGAACCCGGTGATCGGGATGACGACCGCCATGGTGAGCAGGAAGCCCGTGGTGAGCCACTGGCCGGTCGCGGCGCTGATGTCGAGGTCGTCCATGAGCCGCGGGAGCGCGACACCCATGATCGTCTCGTTGAGGATCACGACGAACGCCGAGACGAGCAGCAGCCCGATCACGAGTCGGGTCTCGCCGGCGGAGGGCTGCGCGACGCTCCCGGTGCGGGGTGCGGAATCGACGGCCTGGGTCATGCGGGGCTCCTGGTGGATCACGACTGGTGGAACGAGGGGGCGCCATGGGCGCAGACAGGGCAACCGCCTGAGTGGATTCGATTATTCCGCTTCGGTCCGACATCCGTCGACGTCGGGCGGCGACCGGGTCAGTGCAGGATCGCGAAGCCGTCGACGTCGCCGTGCGGCACCACCGCGCGGCAGGTCACGTCGGTGACCTCGGCGGACGGCGGGCCGGTCCGGATGAACGTCATCAGGGCGTCGACCGCGGGGGCCGGACCCTCGGCCTCGACCTCCACCGTGCCGTCGAACAGGTTCCGGGCGTACCCGGCGAGTTCGAGCCCGTCGGCCTTCCGTGCGGTCCAGTACCGGAAACCGACCCCCTGGACCGTCCCCGACACGACGGCGTGCATCCTCGTCACCGTAGTCATGCGGCTCAATGTAGGCGCGCGGTCCGACCAGGAGTTTTCGACGCTGTTTCCGTCTCGTGAAACCCGGTGATAGTGTCATCCCAACCCGAACACTTCGAGTCATCATGACACTTACTCCCGAGCTCCCCATCCGCGTCGCGGTCTCCACCGTGATCGTGGCGCTGCGCCCGCACCCGGACACCGGGGCGCCGGCGCTGTGGATGCCGCTCGTGCGTCGGGTGGCCGAACCGTACGAGGGGGCGTGGGCGCTCCCTGGGGGTTGGGTGCGCCCGGACGAGGGGCTCGAGGACTCCGCCGCGGCCCGCCTCCGCGAGACCACCAACGTGCAGCCGCGCTACCTCGAGCAGCTCTACGCCTTCGGCGACGTCGACCGCTCGCCGAGCCGCGTCGTGTCGATCGTGTACTGGGCACTCGTCCATCCGGACGAGGCGAGCTCGGTCCCGGACGACTGGAACGTGCGGTGGTTCCTCGCCGACGAACACCCGCCGCTCGCCTTCGACCACGACCGGATCGTCGCGTACGCGCTCTGGCGGCTCCGCAACAAGATGTCGTACTCCCGGATCGCCCAGGCGTTCCTGGGGGACCGGTTCACCCTCGCCGAACTCCGCGGGGTGTACGAGGCGGTGCTCGGGCGTGCGCTCGACCCCGCGAACTTCCGTCGCCAGGTCGAGAAGACCGACGCGATCCTGCCGACGGACGAGACCACGAGCGGGGACCGGCACCGGCCGGCCCGGCTGTACCGCTCGAACCCCGACCTGGCCTACGCGGACAACGGTCCGCTGCAGCAGGGCAAGAAGCCGTAGAACCGAAGGAACACCCGTGTCCATCGCCACCACCATCGAACTGATCTCCAACGGTCAGGCCGCCGGCAGCACCTGCACGCCCGACCTGGCGATGCCGACGTGGGACTTCGACTCCCGGCCCGGCTACGGCCCCGGCTCGTCGATGTCGGACGTCATCCCGACCTCGGCACCCCGGCAGGGCGTCATCCCGGACGAGTACCGGAACGCCCCGGACGACGAGCTGCACGAACGCATCGAGCGGGCGAAGGCCACCCTCGGCGACCGCGTCGTGGTCCTCGGGCACTTCTACCAGCGCGACGAGGTCGTGCGGCACGCGGACTTCCTCGGCGACTCGTTCCAGCTCGCGAACGCCGCGCTGACGAAGCCCGACGCCGAGGCCATCGTGTTCTGCGGCGTGCACTTCATGGCCGAGACCGCGGACATCCTCGCCCGCGACGACCAGCGCGTGATCCTGCCGAACCTCGCCGCGGGCTGCTCGATGGCCGACATGGCCGACATCGACAGCGTCGAGGCGGCGTGGGCCGAGCTCGAGCAGGTCTACGGCACCGAGCCCGACGCCGACGGCCGCGTGCCGGTCATCCCCGTCACGTACATGAACTCCGCCGCCGACCTCAAGGCGTTCTGCGGGCGGCACGGCGGCATCGTGTGCACGTCGTCGAACGCCGCGACCGTCCTCGAGTGGGCGTTCGAGCGCGGACAGCGCGTGCTCTTCTTCCCCGACCAGCACCTCGGCCGGAACACCGCCAAGGCGATGGGCATCAGCACGGACCTCATGCCGATGTGGAACCCGCGGAAGCCACTCGGCGGCAACGACGAGCAGACCCTGCAGGACGCCAGGGTCGTCCTCTGGCACGGCTTCTGCTCGGTGCACCGCCGCTTCACCGTCGACCAGATCGACCAGGCCCGTCGCGAGCACCCCGGCGTGCAGGTCATCGTGCACCCCGAGTGCCCGATGGCCGTCGTCGACGCCGCCGACCACGCCGGCAGCACCGACCTCATCCGGAAGACCGTCGCGGCCGCCACCGAACCGACCACGTTCGCGATCGGCACCGAGATCAACATGGTGAACCGGCTCGCCGCCGAGTACCCGCAGCACACGATCTTCTGCCTCGACCCGGTGGTGTGCCCCTGCTCGACGATGTACCGGATCCACCCCGGCTACCTCGCCTGGGTCCTCGAGGCGCTCGTGCGCGGCGAGGTCCTCAACGAGATCGTCGTGCCGGCCGACGTCCAGGCCGACGCCAAGGTCGCACTCGAGCGCATGCTGGCCGCCCGACCCACGGTCTGACCGTGCACGTCGTCATCGTCGGCTCCGGCATCGCCGGACTCACCGCAGCGATCCGCGCGAGTGCCCGTCACGACGTCACCCTGGTGACGAAGGGCGCGCTCGCCGACGGCGCGACGGCCTACGCGCAGGGTGGCGTCGCCGTCGCGCTCGGCGCCGACGACTCCGCGTCGCTCCACCAGGCGGACACCCACGTGGCGGCAGCGGGCAGCGCCGACGCCCGCGCCGTCGAGGTGCTCTGCACCGACGGCCCCGCACGGGTGCGTGACCTGCTGTCGCTCGGCGTCCCCTTCGACCGCACCACCGACCCGACGAGCCTCGACCGGTACGGCGACGACCTGGCCCGCGGGCGCGAGGCGGCGCACGGCCGGTGGCGCGTCGTGCACGCGGACGGCGACGCGACCGGGGCCGCCATCGAGCGCACCCTCATCGCCGCCCTGCACCGCCGGCACGTCACCATCCTCGAACGGACCTGCCTCGTCGACCTCGTGGTCCGGGACGGCTCGGTCGTCGGGGTCGACGTCCTCGACCTCCTCGGCGAACCCCGGCGGATCGACGCGGACGCCGTCGTGCTCGCGTCCGGTGGCGCCGGACACCTGTTCCGCGAGACCACCAACCCGCTCGTCGCGACGGGCGACGGGCAGGCAGCCGCCTGGCGTGCCGGTGCCGTGCTGGCCGACCTCGAGTTCGTGCAGTTCCACCCGACCCGCCTCGCGGTCCCCGGCGGCGGGCTCGTCTCCGAGGCGGTCCGTGGCGAGGGAGCGGTGCTCCGTGACGCACGAGGGCACCGCTTCATGGTGGACGTCCACCCCGACGCCGAGCTCGCCCCCCGCGACGTCGTCGCCCGGGGCATCGCGGCCGCCGTCCGGGAGCAGGACGGAGGGCCCGTGCTCCTCGACGCGACCGGCCTCGACCCCGCCTTCCTCGTCCGGCGCTTCCCCGGGCTCACCCGTGCCACCCGGTCCGCCGGCTTCGACTGGACCCGCGAGGGCGTCCCCGTCTCCCCGGCCGCGCACTACTCGATGGGCGGGGTCGCCACCGACGCCGAGGGACGGACGAGCCTGCCCGGCCTCCTCGCGATCGGCGAGGTCGCCTGCACGGGCGTCCACGGCGCCAACCGGCTCGCGTCGAACTCGCTGCTCGAAGGACTCGTCTTCGCGGTCCGCGCAGCGGACGCGCTCGACGTGCCGCGACCCGGCAGACTCCGCCTGCGCGGCGACGCGGGTCTCCCCGTCACCAGCGTGCCGAGTGCGACCGACGTGATCCGCGCCTCCCGTCCCCTGCTGCCAGGAGGCGCGGCTCGACCCACCGACGCCGCCGACGTCCGCCAGGCGGTCCAGTCCGTCATGACGGACCGGGTCGGGCTCCTCCGCGACGCGAGCGGTCTCGCGAGCGCACGACGCGACCTGGCAGCCCTCGTCGCGCCCGAGCCGACCGGCGTCCGTGACCTCGAGGACCGGGCACTGCTCGACCTCGCCCGGGTCACGGTGCTCGCCGCCGAGGCCCGGACCGAGTCCCGTGGGGCCCACGCCCGCACCGACCACCCCGACACCGATCCAGCAGCCCCCGCGTCGACCGCGTGGGTCGCCCAGCACACCGCCGTCCCGCAGGAGGTACCCGCATGACCGTCGACCCCGGAACGATCCCCCCGCACGCCCTCCGACGCGTCATCGACACCGCGCTCGAGGAGGACGCCCCCTGGGGCGACGTCACGAGCGAGACGCTCATCCCCGCAGACGCCACGGCGACCGCGACCCTGGTGGCGCGCGAGCCCGGCGTCCTCAGCGGGGGCGACGTGTTCGTCGCCGTGATGCACGCGGTCGACCCGACGATCGACGCGGTCCTGCACGTGCCGGACGGCAGCCGGTTCACCGCGGGCGACGTCCTCGCGACCGTGAGCGGTCCCGCCCGGTCGGTCCTCCGTGCCGAGCGGGTCGCACTGAACCTCGCCCAGCGGATGTCCGGCATCGCCACGGCGACCGCGACCTACGTGGCGGCCGTCGCCGGCACCCGTGCCCGGATCGTCGACACCCGCAAGACCACGCCCGGTCTGCGGGCACTGGAGCGGTACGCCGTGCGGTGCGGCGGCGGGCACAACCACCGGACCTCGCTGTCCGACGCCGTGCTCGCGAAGGACAACCACCTCGCCGTGCTCCTCGCCGGCGGTATCGGCATCGGGGACGCGATCGCCGCGGCCCGCGAGCGGCTCGGGCACACCGTCCACCTCGAGGTCGAGGTGGACCGCATCGACCAGATCGAGCCCGTCGTGGCGGCCGGCGTCGACACGATCATGCTCGACAACTTCACCACCGACCAGCTCGAGGCCGGCATCCAGGTCGTCGCCGGGCGAGCCCTCGTCGAGGCCTCCGGCGGGGTGTCCCTCGACACCGTCGCCGCGATCGCCGCCACCGGTGTCGACGTGATCTCCGTCGGGGCGCTCACCCACTCGGCGCGGGCACTCGACCTCGGGCTCGACGTCGACGTGGCCGTCGGCGTCTGACGTGTTCTACCTGGACCGCGCGGCCACGACGCCCGTGCGCCGCGAGGTGCTCGAGGCGATGTGGCCGTACCTCACCGGGACCTTCGGCAACCCGTCCTCCACGCACGGGGTCGGCGACGCCGCAGCCCGGGGCCTCGCCGACGCCCGCGCCACCGTCGCCGCGGTGCTCGGGTGCCGCCCGGCCGAGGTCGTGTTCACCACCGGCGGGACCGAGGGTGCGAACACCGCCGTGAAGGGCATCGCCCTGGCGTCCCCGCGCGGTCGCCACGTCGTCACCAGCGCGATCGAGCACGAGGCGGTGCTCGAGAGCTGCCGGTACCTCGAACGGTTCCACGGGTTCGACGTCACGGTCCTGCCGGTCGACCGCGACGGGGTCGTCGACCCGGACGTCCTCGCGGCAGCGCTCCGACCCGACACCACCCTCGTCTCGATCGCGCACGCCGACAACGAGATCGGGACGGTGCAGGACGTGCCGGCGCTCGCCGCGGTCGCGCACGCCGTCGGGGCCCGGTTCCACACGGACGCCGTCCAGTCGGCGCCGTGGCTCCCGGTCGGGCTCGACGTGCTCGGCGTCGACGCGGTGTCGGTGTCCGGGCACAAGCTCGGCGCACCGAAGGGCACCGGCGTGCTCGCCGTCCGGTCCGGCGTGGCGCTCGAACCGCTGCTGCACGGTGGGGGACAGGAGCGGGGGAGACGCTCCGGCACCGAGGACGTCGCGGGTGCCGTCGGCGTCGCCACGGCCTTCGCGCTCGTCGCCGCGGGCCGGGACGACGCGGCCCGGACCGCGACCGCCACCCGGGACGCCGTGCTCGACGGGGTGCTCCGGTCGGTGCCCGGGGCGTTCGTCACCGGGTCGCGGACGTCGCGGCTGCCCGGCCACGCGTCGTTCTGCTTCCCCGGGGTGAACGGCGAGACGGTCCTGCTCGAGCTCGAGGAGCGCGACGTCGTGTCGTCGTCCGGGAGCGCCTGCGCGGCCGGCAGCACCGAGGCCTCGCACGTGCTCACGGCGCTCGGCCTGTCCGACGAGGTCGCCCGGACGGCGCTGCGTCTGACGTTCGACGCCGGCCTGACCGCGGCGGACGTCCCGGTGGTCGTCGATGCCGTCGCCGCAGCCGTCGCGGCCGTCCGCGCCCTCGCCTGACACCCGACAGGGGTGTACTAGACGTTCTACTCCATGAGTGGGGTCGTGTCCCCCCTTTTGCGGACCGACGAAGTGCGCCAGAGTGTTCACATGGCAAACGCGATGACGACTCGGGTCCGGCAGGAGGACCACTTCCGGGCGGTCCAGCTCCTCCCCGCACCCGCGACCGTCCTCGCGCTCGTCCTGGCCGCGCAGCACGACCTCGGCACCGCCCCGCTCGGGCTCATCGCCGTCGTCGGAGCACTGGCGACCATCGGGAGTGCCCTGCTCCCCATGGTCCGACCCGCCGCGGCCCGACGGTCGATGCCCGCACCGACCGAGACGGACCGGTACCGAGAGGACACCGAACACCCTTGAGGACCAGCACCGTCGAGTCCGACCCCTGCGGACTCGCCGGTGCGACGAGCCGGACCAGGTTCCCTGACCTGCGTCCGGCGCGGGGCACGACACCCCCTGATTCGTCGTGCTCCGCAGCACCTGTGACCCGTCGTGGGCGCGGGCGTCGCTTCCCCTGTGCGATGCCCGAACCCCCTGTGCCCACGGCGGGTCCCGGTGCGCTGCTCCGCGCCCACGAGCCCGGGCGCTCGCACTAGCGTGGGACCGTGCCCTCCTACCGTGTGACCCTCGCCGTCGGAGCGCTCGCACCCGGCACCGCCCCGGACGCCGTGCTCCCCGAGGCCGCCCGGCTCGTCGCCGAGCTCGTGGTGGTCGAGGCGCAGGACGTCCGGCTGCTGCGCGGGGTCCCGTGCGCAGTGGTCCGGTTCGAGTCGCCGTCGGACGACGTGGCCGATGCCGTCGCCGAGCACGCGGCCACCGGGCTGCGAGCGACGGCCGAGGTGCTGTCCGTCGTCGTCACCCGCCGTGACGGCGGTCGCTGGACCCCGATCGCCTGAGGCGACGAGGAGGACGCGTCGTCAGCGCGGCACCGGCGCGACCGTCCCCGGCCAGACGTAGTCGAGGTCGTCCGGCACGTCGGGGAACAGCGGCCGGTAGTGCTCCGGCGCCTTCTGCACGAGCTTCGACCGGTGCGAGCGGTGCACGGCGGGGTCCGCGTTCCACGACGGCACCGGGTAGTCGGCCCGCTCGTACGCGTCGAGGTCCTCGGGGACGAGCGCGAGGTCGGCGAGGGTCTTCTCCAGACAGGTGTCGGCGTACCCGCGGTCGGTCCACGCGCGGCACGTGGCCTGCTGGTACGCCATCAGCGCCGGACGGTACCCACGCCACATCGCCACGACGGGGTGGTGCTGCCAGCCGTAGTCCGGCAGCGTCAGTGCCCGCATCACCTGCAGCGTCTCGACCCGTTGCTTGCCGAGCCGCCGGTCGTCGAGCACCTCGGCCGAGGCGCGGAAGTCCGGGTACGGCAAGAACGTCTGCATGGCGCGGACGGTACGCGGCGGCGCTGGAACCCGACACATGCCGTCACACGCCGACCGCCGGGAGTCCAGGCGTGTGAGCATCGAGCACATGAGCGGAGAACTCGTCGTCGGCGTCAGTGGCAGCCCCTCGGACCCCTCGCGGACGTCCACCCTGGTGACTGCGACGGTGGCGCGCCTCGGGCAGGAGATCGACGACGCCCGCACCGAGACCGTCGAGATCGGGCCGCTGCTCGCCGACCTCGGTGCGGCACCGTCCCGCGAGGCGATGTCGGACCGCACGCGACGCGCACTCGAGACGGTCGAGGCGGCGGACGTCCTCGTCGTCGGCAGCCCGGCGTTCCGTGCCGCGTACTCCGGTGCGTTCAAGCTCTTCTTCGACTGGATCGGGCAGTACGACCTCGTCGACACCCCGGTGCTGCTCACCGCGACCGGCGGGAGCGATCGGCACGCCCTGCTCGTCGAGCACCAGATGCGGCCGCTGTTCGGCTTCTTCCAGTCGACGACGCTGCCGATCGGCGTCTTCGGCAACGAGCGGGACTTCGCCAAGCGCGAGGGCGGCTACGACATCGCGAACGTCGACCTCGAGCTCCGCATCGACCAGGCCGTGCAGCGGGCGCTCCCGATCATCCGCGGGGGCTTCGCCACCGCTGCCGCCACCGAGGTCCGGCGCCCCGCCGACTTCTGACCCGCAGCCCGCCGTGCGGCGGCGCGGCGCACGCGTCAGGGCGTGGGGACCGCGATCGTCTCGCCCGATGCCGCCGAGCGACGCGCCGCGTCGAGGACGTCCACCACGTGCACGGCGTCATCCGCGGGCACCGGCACCGGCCCGAGTCCCCGGACCGCACGCGCGAACCGCTCGTAGTAGTCCGTGTACGAGCTCTGCGACGACGGGACCTCGACCGCCCCCGCCGCCGTCGTGAGCGTCCCGCCGGCCGGCTCGACGCCCCACCCGGCACGGTCGTCGGCCGGTGTGTGCCCCGCGACCGCGGCCTGCGCCTGCACGTCGGTGCTCGAGGCCTCGTACGTCCCGTCGACCCCGTCCACGCGCAGGCGACGAGCGCCCAGCCAGCCCGCCTTGTTCGACGTCAGGACGGACTCCACGCCGGAGCCGTGCGTCGCCGCCAGGGTGAACCCGGCATCGATGTCGCCGTCCTGGTCGCGTCCGAGCGCGCGGGCGTCCCGGACGTCGAGCGTGCACGACACCCGCGAGATCGGTCCGAACAGCGACACCGCCTGGTCGACCAGGTGCGACCCGATGTCCGAGAGCACGCCGCCCCCGACGCCGGTCGCGATGCCCTCGCGTTCGACCAGGTCGAACCGCGACCAGAACCGCAGCGGCGTGCCGACCCGTCCGTCCTCGAGGACCCCGCGCAGCGTCACGAGGTCGGTGTCCCACCGGCGGTTGTGGAAGGGCGCGATGACGACCCCGGCCTGCGCGGCGGCGTCGCGGAGCTCGCGTGCGGTCGACGGATCGGGTGCGAACGGCTTGTCCGCGACCACGGCGACGCCGGCCGCGACCGCTTCGAGCACGAGGTCGCGCCGGGTCGACGGGGGAGTGGTGATCACGACGGCGTCGACCCCGGCGGCCAGCAGGTCGCCGAGCGAGTCGTGCACGGGGACGCCGGGCAAGTCGGACGCGAGCTGTTCCCGCTTGTCGGACGAGCGGGCCACGACGCCCACGAGGTCGGTCCCCTCGGCGTCCGTCAGGAACGGCCGGTGGAAGGCCCGCCCGCCGATGCCGTAGCCGACGAGCCCGATGCGCACTTTGTCCATACATAAGAACATAGCGCGCGATGCCCACGGACGGAACGTTCCAGCGCTCGGACGGGAGGCGCGGTGCAGGCCCGACCCGCGCCTCCTGGAACTGACTCAGCCGAGCAGGGACGCGACGTGCGCGACCGCCAGGCGGTAGCCGTCCGCACCGGCGCCGGCGATGACGGCCGTCGCGGCCGTCGCGACGTGGTCGACGTGCCGGAACGGCTCCCGCTTCCACGTGTTCGAGAGGTGCACCTCGACGACCGGCACCGACAGTGCCTCGACCGCATCGTGCAGCGCGACCGAGGTGTGCGCGTAGGCGGCGGGGTTGATCACGACGCCCACGAAGTCGTCGAGTGCCTCGTGCAGCCACTCGACGAGCTCGCCCTCGCGGTTCGTCTGCCGGAAGTCCGCCTCGAGCTCGTGCACCGCGGCCTCGGTGTGCACGATCGCCTCGATCTCGGCGAGCGTCACCGTGCCGTACTGGTCCGGGTCGCGCCGTCCGAGGATGTCGAGGTTCGGGCCGTTGAGGACGAGGATGCGCGGCTGCTCGGTCATGGCAGGAGCCTACCGAGCGCCCGCAGTCGCATTGCGGGTGCGATGCATACCTCGGCTATGTGAACGGTCACAATTCGGTGTAACGTTCCCGTCCGGGTCGGCGGAGTTGTCGATCGCAACACACTGACGTGGAGTTTGAATGGTTCTCGCTGCAGCGAACAACGGGATCCGGCTCGATCTGGGCTGGGTCGACTACCTGATGATCATCGTGTACTTCGCGGTCGTCATCGGGATCGGTTTCACCGCCCGGAAGCAGGTCCGGACGAGCATGGACTTCTTCCTGTCGGGCCGCTCGATGCCCGCGTGGATCACGGGCCTCGCGTTCGTGTCCGCGAACCTCGGCGCGACCGAGATCCTCGGCATGGCCGCCAACGGGGCCCAGATCGGCATGGCGACCCTGCACTACTACCTGGTCGGTGCCGTGCCGGCCATGGTGTTCCTCGGGCTCGTGATGATGCCCTTCTACTACGGGTCCAAGGTCCGCAGCGTGCCGGAGTTCATGCTCCGCCGCTTCGGCAAGGCCCCGCACCTGGTGAACTCGATCGCGTTCGCGGTGTCGAACGTGCTCATCGCCGGCATCAACCTCTACGCCATGGCCATCGTCATCGAGGCGATGCTCGGCTGGCCGGAGTGGCTCGCGATCATCGTGTCCGCGGGCTTCGTGCTCGTCTACATCACCCTCGGGGGGCTCTCCAGCGCGATCTACAACGAGGTCATGCAGTTCTTCGTGATCATCGCCGGCCTCATCCCGCTGACGATCGTCGGTCTGCACCGTGTCGGTGGCTGGAGCGGCCTCTCGAAGGCCATCACCGAGACCCAGGGCGTGCAGCACCTGCAGGCGTGGGCCGGCACCGGCTTCGGCGACGTCACGAACCCGATCGGTGCGAACTGGCTCGCGATCGTGCTCGGCCTCGGGTTCGTCCTCGGTTTCGGCTACTGGACGACGAACTTCACCGAGGTGCAGCGCGCCTTCTCGGCGAAGAACATGTCCGCCGCCCGCCGCACCCCGCTCATCGCCGCGATCCCGAAGCTCTTCATCCCCGCGATCGTCGTCATCCCCGGCCTCATCGCCGCGGCCGTCGTGGGCAACCAGTTCGCCTCGGGCGCCCTCGACTACAACGACGCGATCCCGAAGCTCATCCAGATGTACCTGCCGACCGGTGTGCTCGGCGTCGCGGTCACGGGCCTGCTCGCCTCGTTCATGGCGGGTATGGCGGCGAACGTGTCGTCGTTCAACACCGTCTTCACGTACGACATCTGGCAGCGCTACATCAAGCCGAACATGCCCGACGTGCACTACCTGAAGACCGGGCGCTGGGTCACCGTCGTCGGCGTGCTCGTCGGCATCGCGACCGCGTTCATCGCCGCGCAGGCGTCGAACATCATGACGTACATGCAGACGCTGTTCTCGTTCTTCAACGCGCCGCTGTTCGCCGTGTTCATCCTCGGGCTGCTCTGGAAGCGGATGACCACCGCCGGTGCGCTGTGGGGCTACATCCTCGGCATCGTGACGCCGACGATCACGTGGATCGCGTACCTCGTCAACCCGGACCTGTTCGCCACCGCGACCGCCGAGACCCTCTACGGCGCGATCATCTCGTTCGTCACCGTGCTCGTCGTCGGGTTCGTCGTGTCGATGGTCACGAAGCCGAAGGACGAGAAGGAGCTCGGCGGGCTGGTGTACGGCGTCGGCAAGATCGACCTGCACAGCGACTCCGTCGCGACCGACACCGCCTGGTACCGCTCCCCGGCGCTGCTCGGCACCGTCGCACTGATCCTGTGCGTCGTCCTGTACCTCCCGTTCCTCTAGGCCCGCGAAGAACCGCGAAGGAGATCTCCCATGAGCGACACCAACACCGCCATGACCGAGGAGCAGAAGGCCGCCCTCGTCCGCTCCACCCGCCGACTCGACCTGCGTCGCATCCTCGGTGGCCTGTTCGTCCTGTACGGCGTCATCGTGACCATCGTCGGCATCGTGCACTGGAACACCGACCCCGAGAAGACCGGTGGCATCCACATCAACCTGTGGGTCGGGCTGTCGATGCTCGTCGGCGGGCTGCTCTTCTTCCTCTGGGACCGGCTGAACCGCGTCCCGGCGGAGGACATCATCGGCCAGGCCGAGGCCGAGGAGCACCAGAAGGCGGCTGGCGAAGGCCGCGACCTCGCGTGACCAGCTGAACTGACCGACGGACGGGAGGCGCGGTGCCGGCGGGCACCGCGCCTCCCGTCCGTCTCGGTGCCGCTTGACGGCAGTCTCGCGGCGGTTCTAGTATTGATATGTCGATCGGGTGCTCTCGGTCGGAAGTGATCCCCGGATGTCCTGCAGCCAGCGCGGGCCCGGGGATTTGCGCTGTCCGGACCCGTGCCGCGGGGGTTCCGCGCCGTGATCAGGCCACGATCACCGGGGGTGGGATCTGTCCCGCGCCGTCACCGTGCGCCCCGCAGGCGATGTCGGCGAGCGCGAGCAGCGGCTCGTCCGACGGTCGCACGTGTGCCCAGCGCAGTCGGCGCCCCACGCCTCGGTCGCGGAGCGTCGTGAACATGGAGCGGTCGTCACGATCCCTCGCCGGACCGCGAGACTCCAGCACGAGTGTTCCGACACCGCGCTGCTCGAGTTCCCACACCAGACGTTCCAGGCACTGCCGGCGACGCCGTTCCGCTCGTGCGACCGCGCCGTCGTAGCGGACGACCACCACCTCGACCGCGTGCCGCAGGAGATCGAGCCACGAGATGCGCTGCGCGGGCAGGCCTTCGTACCAGTGCAGCTTCCGCATGCGCCGGGGCGTGCTCCGGCGCACGGCGGCCCTCGCATCGTCGGCTCCTGCATCCGCCACGACGACGGCAGCGAGCACGTAGACCGTGCGGTCGAGTCCGCCGCCGGGTTCGGACTCGTCGACGTACGCCGTCTGCATCAAGCCAGTACATTGCGTACCGGTTGCTTCGCCGATGAAACGGTTGCGCTCCGTCCCCGGGCGCGCCAGGTTGAGCACGACGAAAGGATCCTCCCCATGGACACGATGGTCTTCATCAACCTGCCCGTCGCCGACCTCGAGCGCTCGAAGGCGTTCTACGAGGCCCTCGGCTACTCGATCAACCCGGCGTTCAGCGACGACACCGCGGCGTGCGTCGTGGTGAGCGACACCATCTACGTCATGGTGCTCACCCACGCCAAGTTCGCGGAGTTCACCACGAAGACCATCGCCGATGCCGACACGATCGAGGTCATCAACTCGCTCAGCGCCGACTCCAAGGACGAGGTGCACCGGATCGTCGACGCAGCGGTCGCCGCCGGTGGCTCCGAGGACCGCCCCGAGATGGACCTCGGGTTCATGTACCAGCGGAGCTTCGTCGACCCCGACGGGCACCGCTGGGAGTACGTGTGGATGGACCCGCAGGCAGCGCAGGACGGTCCGCCCGCCGAGTGATCGACGACGGGTGTCGGCGGCGGGTGTCGGCGGCGACGGCCAGGATGGTGCCATGAGCTCCGAGCCCGTCGCCGCTGTCCCGTCCGACCTCGTCGTGGGAGACGACGGCCTCGCCCGGCCCGTGTGGGCGTCGAGTGACGAGCTGTTGCGGAACTACTACGACACCGAGTGGGGCATGCCCGTGCGCGACGAGCGCGGGGTGTTCGAACGCCTGTCGCTCGAGGCGTTCCAGTCCGGGCTGTCGTGGCGGACGATCCTCGCGAAGCGTCCGGCGTTCCGGGCAGCGTTCGCGGACTTCGACGCCGACACGGTCGCGGCGTTCGGCGAGGACGACGTCGTACGGCTCATGGCCGACGCCGGCATCGTGCGGAACCGGGCGAAGATCCTCGCGACGATCACCAACGCGAACGCCACGATCGCCCTGCGCGAGGACGGCGGCCTGGCCGACTTCGTGTGGTCGTTCCGGCCGGCGACGACGCCCGAGCCGCTCACGTACGCCGACGTCCCGACGAAGTCGGACGAGTCCGTCGCACTGTCGAAGGCGCTCCGGAAGCGGGGCTTCGCCTTCGTCGGGCCCACCACGATGTACGCGCTGATGGAGGCGCTCGGCATCGTCGACACGCACCTCGTCGGCAGCCACCGCCGGGGGACCTCCGGCGTCTGGAGCTGATCCCGCCGGTGCCGACGGTGCAGGGCTAGGGTCGCGGCATGAGCTCCGAGAACCCGCGCGTCCGCCCCGTCCACCCGGTCGAGGCCGAGGTGGTGGAGGTGCCCCTCGACGCCGAGGTGCCGACGCCCGAGCCGTCCGACGACCCCGGTGCCGGCACCCCCGAGCACGACCCGGCCGAGATCCGGATCGCGTTCCTGTTGTTCCCCGGCCTGACGCAGCTCGACCTGACCGGGCCTGCGCAGGTGCTGTCCCGCGTCCCGGGAGCCCGCGTCGAGTACGTCGCGGCGACGCTCGACCCGGTACCGAGCGACTGCGGGCTGTCCCTCGTGCCGACCACGACCATCGCGGACGCCAGCCCGGCCGACGTGCTCGTCGTCCCCGGCGGCGACGGCGCCTTCGACGCGATGCTCGACCCCGCGGTGGTCGCGTTCGTCCGGCGCGAGGCCGAGCGCGCCACCTGGGTGACCTCGGTGTGCACCGGCGCGTTCGTCATCGGCGCGGCGGGGTTGCTCGCCGGCAAGCGCGCGACGACGCACTGGGCATCGAAGCCGATGCTCGCGGCGTTCGGTGCGCAGCCGGTCGACGACCGTGTCGTGGACGACGGGGCCGTCGTCACCGCGGCCGGGGTGAGCGCCGGCATCGACATGGCGCTCTGGCTCGCGGCCGAACTGGCCGGGCAGCCTGCAGCCGAGGCGATCCAGCTCCAGATCGAGTACGACCCGCAGCCCCCGTTCGACGCGGGTTCGGCCGTCCGGGCGGACACCCGGATCGTGACCGAGGCGCGTGCCGCAGCGGAAGCGGCACGCGGTGACCGGGTGGCGCGGGCGGCCGCGGCCGTGATGCGCTGAGTCAGTCGAGCGGGAGCTGCATCTGCGTCGCGGTGACGCCGTAGCCGAGTCGCTCGTAGAGGTCCTGCGCGCCCGTGTTGTACCCGAACACGTTCAGGCCGATGGTCCGGGCGCCGTTCGCGCGGGCGACCTCGTGCGCCTGCTCGAGTGCTCGGCGGGCGTGCCCCCTGCGTCGGTGCGGCTCGTCGATCTCGACGTCGAACACCCACCAGTCGGTGCTGCTCGGTGCGAACGGGCCGATCCAGAGGAACCCGACCACGGCGTCGGCACCGTCGAGGACGTCCCAGACGAAGTGCTCGGGCAGCGGCGTGCCGTCGGGGAACCACTTGTCGAGGGACTGCTGCTTGTTCGCCTCGGCGCGCTCCCGTGTCTCGCCCGCCCGGATGCGTGACTCGACGTACTCCGCCATCGTGCGGTCGAGCCACCCGGGCAGTCGCTCGGCCGGCATCGCGACGAGGTGCGTGTCCGTCACCGGTTGCCCTTCGACCCGCGCTTCGGCTTGCCCTTCATGCCGCGCTGCACACGGCCGCGACCGGTCGAGTTCTTCCCGCCGCCGCTCTTGCCACCGGTGCCCTTGGTGGCGCCGCGCTTGGCGACCGTCTTCGCGTTCGACGGTGCGGCCTTGCCGCCGCCCTTCGCCGGACGCGACCCGTCCTTCGGGTCGGGAGCCGCGCCTCCTGGCTGGTCCTGCTCGCCCCGCGAACTGTTCGCGGTGCGCCCGCGGACCACGCCGATGAACTCCTCGGTGGTCTCGGTGGCGTCCTCGGAACGCCAGACGAGCACGATCCGGGTGCCGGGCGAGCCGGCGAGCGTGCGGCTGACGAGCTCCTTGCGGCTCGCGGCACGGAAGAGGGACTGGGGGAGGACGGCCACGCCGACGTTCGCCTCGACCAGGTCGAGCGTGGCGTCGACGTCGTCCGGCACCGGGCCGGGGTCGACGACGTGCACGTCGGTCGCGGCGAGGTCGACCTCGGCGAGGTCCGCGAGCGGGGAGTCCTTCGGCATCGCGACGACGGCGGTCTCGGTCCAGAGCGGGATGGCGTTGTGCGCGTCGGAGACGGGGACCCGGGCGAACACCATGTCGGCCTCGCCGGCGAGTGCGTCGTCGACCTCGTCCGCTCCGATCGGGCGGAGTCGGAGCTCGGTCGTGGGGAAGCGCTCGCGCCAGACGCGGGCCCACTTCGCGGGGGACACCCCCGGCACGAAGGCGATGGTGAGTGCCGCGGTCATGCAACCGAGCATAGGGGCCGTACCCTTGTGTCCATGGCGCAGGAACAGACCATGAAGCCCGAGACGGCCGCGAAGAAGCTCGGCATCCTGCTGGCGGCCGCCCCGGAGACCTTCCGGGACGCGCCGATCAGCCGGACCGCGTTCGACGAACTCCGCACGGACCCCCCGACCTGGCTCGAGGACCTCCGTCGCGACGGACCGCACCCGCGACCCGTCGTGGCGCAGAAGCTCGGCGTGTCGATCTCGGGGCTGACCCGTGCGGGCATCGACGAACCGCTCACCACGGCGGAGATCAAGACGCTGCTCGAGCAGAAGCCCGAGTGGCTCGTCCGCGAGCGCGCGACGCAGGCCGCGGTGCACGCCGAGAACGCCCGCGTGAAGCAGGAGCGTGCCGCGAAGGCCGCTGGCCGCACCGAGGACTGACCCCGACCCGCACCACCCCGCCGCCCGAGGACACCCCGTGCACGAGACCGTCGCCGACGCCATGCTCGTCGTGCCGCAGTTCGCGTCGGTGTGCTGCATCGTGGGGGACCGGTACCGGCCTCGCCCGGGCGTGATCGTCCCCGCGGCGGTGATGCTCGTCGCGATGCTCATGCCCGTCGTGCACGCCGGAGCGGTGTGGACGCTCCTCGCCGCCACCGTGCTCCTGCTCCTCGCGCCGCTGCCCGTCATGCGGCGGCGCCGCGCCGACGGTCGCCGTGCCGAGCCGATGGACGTCCACCGGGCGCTGTCGGCGGTCGTGATGTCCGGGATGCTCCTGATGGGGCACGCCACGGGCATCGCCGACGGACACGCCGGCCACGGCATCGCCCTGACCGCGGTGCTCGGCGCCGGGGTGATCGGCTACGCCGCGTTCAGCGGGTGGCTGCTCCGCCACGAGTGGGCACGAGAAGACCGGCGTGCCGTCCGGAGCGGCGAGGTCTTCGCGATGACGGTCGCCGTCGTCGGCATGACGCTCGCGATGTAGTCAGCGGTTCGCCACGCGCTCCTGCACCTCGTGGATCGTGTCGGACGGCACCGGCGGCACACCCCGACGGATGCCGGCGATGCCGACGGCCGCGAGGACCGCGGTGACGACGCCGAACACGACGAGCGTGATGCCGGTCGCGGCCCAGAGCGGGAGCACGAGCGCGAGCAGCACCACCACGAACCCGGCGAGCAGGACGAGGGTCGTCAGCGCGAACGCCACCGCGACACCGGTGAGCACGAGGCCCGTCTTCGCGCCGCTGACGCGGTCGCCGATCTCGCGTCGTGCCGAGGCGACCTCGTCGCGGACGGCGCGGAGCACCGGCTCGAGCGCCTTCTGCACGAGCCCGGCGGTGACGGTGTCACGGAAGGACGGCTTGCCGGTCGTGGTGTCGTCGTGGTCGGTGCTCATGGTGTCTCCTGTTCCTCGGGCGCGGTCGTCCGCACCCATCAGGGTGACGCGTCGGGGACGGGAGTCGTCACGTGTCCGACGCGCATGCTCGGCGGGTTCCCAGGACCGCCGGCGACGAGCAGGTTCCGTCCGGCGCGTGACCGTTCTGGTTCGCGGATGCCGGGGATCGCGAACCAGAACGGTCACGCGCCGAGAAGAACACGGGCTTCGGCGCGTCCGCCGCGCGGGGGAGCGGGTGACGCACTGGAGGCCCGGCTCGCGTCGTCGACGCAGGCCGGGCCCCCGGAGACGGTCGGGTCTCGACCGCCGTGGTGCGCTAGGACGCGATCTCGTCCAGGTCGTCGATCCCGCGTGCGGCGGCAGCGGCCCGCCGCGCCCGCATCGACGGTGCCGCGACGGCGGCCAGGACCGCGAGGACGGCCACGCCCGTGCACGCCCAGAACCCGATCGTGAACGCGTCGTCGGTCGGCAGCCCCTGCGCGGTGGTGTGCGACGTGATCAGCGCCGCGATGACCGCGGTTCCGACGCTGGAGCCGATCGTGCGGACGACGGTGTTGGCGCTGATGGCCTCGCCGGTCTGGTTCGCGGGGACGCTCTCGATGATCGCGTTCGAGCACGCGGCGAGGGCGAGGCCGATGCCGATGCCGGTCAGGACGCCGGAGACGACGACCTCGGCGATCGCGGCGTGCGAGATCGCGGGGATGAGGAACGCGGCGACGATGGCGACCCCACCGAGCAGCATCGGCGGCTTCGGGCCGACCTTGCGGACGAGGATGCCGGCGATCGGCCCGGCGATGATCATCATGACGACGGTCGGGAGCAGGAAGAGCCCGGCTTCGGTCACGTCCTTGCCGAACCCGTACCCGAGGGCGGTCGGGAGCTGGAGGAGCGTCGGGACGAGGACGAACGTGCCGAACATCGCGAAACCGAAGACGAGCGCGACCACGTGGGCCGTCCAGACGCCGCGGACCGCGAACAGCCGGACGTCGATGAGCGGTTCGGCGACGCGGAGCTCGACGAGCACGAAGGCGACGAGTGCGACCGCGCCGAGGATCAGCAGACCGATGGTCTTGCCGTCGCCCCAACCCCAGGTCTCGCCCTCGCTGATCGCCAGCAGGATCGCGACCAGGGAGACCGCGAGCACACCGGTGCCGAGCATGTCCAGGCGACCGGGCTTCCGGACCGGGGACTCGGGCATGCCGAAGACCGCGCCGAGCAGAGCGATGACGACGAGCACGGCGGGGAGCCAGAACAGCCAGTGCCACGAGAGGTGTTCGACGATCGGGCCCGCGGCGACGATCCCGACGCCCGCGCCGATGCCGAAGATCGCCGACAGCAGGCCGATCGTGACGCTGACCTTCTCCTTCGGGAGCTCGTCGCGGACGATGCCGATCGACAGCGGCATCACGGCGCCGGCGGCGCCCTGGAGCGCGCGACCGACGATCAGCGTGCCGAGGTTCGGTGCGAGAGCGGCGAGGACGGCGCCGACGAGGAGGATCGACAGGACGACGATGAGCACCTTGCGCTTGCCGACCATGTCCCCGAGCCGGCCGAGGATCGGCGTGAGCACCGACGCCGAGAGCAGGTACGCCGTGAGCACCCAGCTCGTCGCGCTCGTGGAGGCGCCGAGGTCCTGTCCGATGGTCGACAGCGCGGGTGCGACGAGCGACTGCAGGACGGCGAAGGACAGGCCGCCGAGCGACAGGTAGACGATGATCGCCGTGCTGTTCGGTCGGCGCGCACCGGTGGTGGGGTGGGACCCGGTCCGCGGGGTCTCCATGGTCTCGGTCATCGTGCTCCGTAGGCTCGGATGTAAACAGTTGCTGACTTGACGAGGGTACGCGGTTCCGGGCTGATGTCAACATTTGCTTACATCAGTCCCCGAACCGCTACGCTCGGAGCATGAGCAAGGACGCCGAGGCAACCCGCCGACTGCTCGTGCAGGCCGCGCGACGTCGGTTCGCCTTCGACGGCTACCGGGCCACCACCGTGCGCGACATCGCCGCGGACGCCGGCGTGAACGTCGCCCTGATCAACCGGTACTTCGTGTCGAAGGAGGGGCTCTTCCGGGAGTGTCTCGACCGCGTCGCCCGCGACCTCGGCGCCGAGGAGCGGCCCGTGCCGGACCTCGAGCGGTCCCTCGCCGGCATGATCGAGCACGCCGTCCGGTCCCCGACTGACGACGACTCGCTCCAGCTCATGCTGCTGCTGCGCTCCTCGGGGGACGACGGCGCGGACGCCATCCGCCGCGAGACACTGCGCCGCTACGCCGAACGACTCGCCGGGGCCGTCCACGACGAGGTCACCGACGACCTGCTCCTCCGTGCCGAGATCGCCCTGGCGGTGGTGCTCGGCATGACCATGCTCCGGACGTCCACGAAGGTCGAGCCGCTCGCGTCGGCCGACCACCAGGCGGTCTCGGACGCGCTCACCGGGGTCCTGCGGCAGCTCCTCGCCGGGCCGCGGTAGCGTCGAGCCGTGTCCGATCGCCACGTCCGTCGCCCCGATCCCGCGCCGCGCCTCGACGAGGTCGACGAGCGGATCCTCTGGACCCTCGCCGCCGATGCCCGGATCCCGAACAACCGCCTCGCCGCTGCGGTCGGCATCGCCCCGTCGACGTGCCTGACGCGCGTCCGCGCACTCGAGGACGCCGGGGTCATCCGTGGCTACCGGGCCGACGTGGACGTCGCACGGCTCGGCTTCGCGATCGAGGCGATGGTCTCGGTCCGGGTGCACGCCGCAGCGCGCCACGAGCTCCGCGACTTCGCGAAGCGGCTGCTCCGGGTGCCCGTCGTGCAGGACGTGTCGTTCCTGGCCGGCGACAAGGACTTCCTCGTGCACATCGCGTGCACGTCCACCGAGCAACTCCGCGACTTCGTGGCCGACGAGCTCAGCGGCGACCCCTCGGTGGCGACGACGCAGACGAACATCGTGTTCGAGCGGCTCGTCGCCGACCGGGCACAGCAGGGGCGGTCGTTCGACGAGCTCCGGCGCTGGCGGGCCTGACTCAGCGCGTGCGGGTCATCGGGATGTGGGGGATCCCGTCCTCGTTGAAGTCCTCGCCCGAGCGCACGAACCCGAACCGGGCGTACCACTGCTCGAGGTGTGCCTGCGCGTCGATCGCGATGCGCGGGGAGCGTGCCTCGGCGATCGCGGCCTCCATCAGCAGCGACGACAGCCCCTGCCCCCTGGCGGCCTTCGCCGTGGCGACGCGGCCGATGCGCTCGGTGCCGTCGTCCTCGCGGAGGAGCCGGAGCGTGGCGTCGACCGAACCTTGCCCCGCCCAGAACTGCAGCGTGCCGGGCTCGAGGTCGCGCCCGTCGATGTCCGGGTAGGCGGCTGCCTGCTCCACCACGAACACGTCCTGCCGGAGTCGCAGGATCTCGTGCAGGGTGACGACGTCCAGGTTGCGCGTCGGGGCGTTGAAGATCGAGACCAAGACCGGCCTTTCCTGACGATTTCTTCCGAAACAGGGTGCGTTCCGGAACGGAGCGGCGTACATTGCCGGACAACCACTCTACGTGCGCAGCCGAGATCAGGAGGTGAGCGCATGGACCAGCCGTTGCGCGCACCCTGGCGCGCGATGATCCGGTACGTCGTGTTCGGCGTCGGCATCGCCGCTGCCCTCGTGCTGCTCTCGTTGGTGCTCGGTGCTCGTCCGGCCGCGGCGGCCCCCGCGCCCGCCCAGCAGACGCTGCAGACCCACCCGTCGCAGCAGCGCGGGCTGGTCGGCGGGGTCGTCGACGGCCTCGGCGACACCGTCCAGGGCGTCGCCGGCGGGGTCGGGCACGTCGTCGACGGCGTCGTCGCCCCGGTCCGGACGGCCGTCGTCCCCGCCGCTCCGGCAGCCCCGGCCGCGCCCGCACCGAGCGCCCCGGCAGCGCACCCGGCACCCGCGGCCCCGGCGGCCGCGGCCCCGGCGGCCGCGGCCCCCGCCGCTCCGGCACAGACCCGGCCGTCGAGCGCCGTTCCGGCCCACACGCAGCCGTCGAGCGCCGCTCCGGCACCGTCCACACCGGCACACGCCGCGCCCGCCCCTGCAGCACCGGCAGCGCAGCCCGCGACCGCCCCCGCGGCGGCACCGGCAGCGACCAGCGCGACCCCCGCAGCACCGGAGGCCGGACCGGCGGAGGCGAGCAGCGCCTCCAGGCCTGTCACCGGCACGGTCGCGACCGTCCTGCGTCCCGTCACCGGCGCCGTCCAGACCCTCACCGACGCTCGCCCCGTGACCGCCGTCGTGCACTCGCTCGACCAGGTGGTCGGCGGCCTCCCGGTCGTCGGCACGGTCCTCGGCGACGACACCCTCGGCACCGTGACCGACCCGGTCAGCGGGCTGGTGGACGACACCCTCGGCGGCGTCGGCACGGTCGTCGGATCGGTGCCGGACGTGCTCACCGGCCTGCCGCCGACGGTCGGCGGCGTCCTGCCAGGAGGCACGGATCCCGTCGTCGGACTCCCCACCGCTCCGGTGGGCGACACGTCCACGGCCCCGGTCCTGTCGACACCGTCGCTCACGTCCCCGGGCGCCGCCAGCGCTGTCGCGCCGGCAACCGTGGCGCCGGGCAGCGCTGCCGAGCGGACGGACGCCGTCGCCACCGTGCGGGCCTCCGTGCTCGCCGGAGGCGCGAGCGCCGCCGCTGCACCGGGCGTGCAGGACGCGACGTTCGGCGGCCGGGCACTCCTCGTCCCCGAGGGCCACGGCGTCACGTTCGGCGGCCCCGCGGACGGTTCCGCCACCGGTGCCCTCGGTGGCAGCGCTGCCGGTTCCGCCGGGTCGGCAGCAGCCGTCGGCATCGTCGGTTCCGACGACCAGGTCTCCCTCGCCGCGGGGTCACGCGGCACCATCGCCGACGACGCGGTCCCCGCGTCGATCGTCGGTGAGCACGACGTCGCCCCTGACTGAGATCGGTGCGCCTGTCCGACACGGCAGGCACGCACCACCGGCCGCCATCGCGGTCGGTCCACATCTCATCTCGATCAGGGAGCAACGATCATGAACAAGTACGTCTCGAGAGGGCTCTGGTTCGCCCTCTTCGTCGGCGGTCTGACGCTCGGGGGTGCGGTCGCGGCGAACGCGGCGACGACCTCCGGAGCGGACGGCACCGCCTCGGGCACACAGGTGGCGCCGTCGATCGACGCGCCGGTGTCCGCGACCGGCAACGCACTCGGGGTCCTCGGCGACGCGGTGTCGTCGGTCACCCGTCCGGCAGCGCCCGCGGCCCCGGCCGCACCGTCGTCCTCGGCTCCGGCCGCGACACCGTCCACGTCGGGTGCCGACGGCATCGCCTCGGGGACGCAGGTCGTACCCGACGTCGCGGCGCCCGTGCAGGTCTCGGGCAACGCGATCGCGGTCGGTGGCGACGCTGCCGCGGCATCCGCACCGGCTCCGGCTCCGGCGGCCCCTGCTGCTGCGCCCGCTGCGGCGCCGACGACCTCCGGGTCGGATGGCATCGCCTCGGGGACCCAGGTCGCCGGTGCGGTGACCGCGCCGGTGTCCGCCACGGGCAACGCGGTGGCGGTCGGCGGCGACGCCGTGTCCGCTGCCGCCACTCCTGCCGCGACGGCGCCCGCTGCCTCGGCGCCTGCTGCTCCGGCGGCGGCGCCGACGACCTCCGGGTCGGACGGCACGGCCTCGGGCACGCAGGTCGCGCCCGTGGTGTCCGTCCCGGTGACGGTGTCGGGCAACGGCATCGGGCTGCTCGGTGACGGCACCTCGGCGGGGGCAGCTGCCCCGGCGACCGGCGCCACGACGCCGTCCGCGGGTGGTTCGACCTCCGGGTCGGACGGCACGGCCTCGGGCACGCAGGTGTCCCCGGTGGTGTCGGTCCCGGTGACGGTGTCGGGGAACGGCATCGGGCTGCTCGGTGACGGCACCTCGGCGGGGGCAGCTGCCCCGGCGACGGGTACCACGACGCCGGCCGCGGGTGGTTCGACCTCGGGGTCGGACGGCACTGCCTCGGGCACGCAGGTGTCCCCGGTGGTGTCGGTTCCGGTGACGATCGGTGGGAACGGCATCGGCCTCGTCGGTGACGGCACGAGCACCGGTTCCACGGCCCCGGCGACCGGGACCACGACGCCCACCACGGGCGGATCCACCTCGGGTGACGGGGGACTGCTCTCGGGCAGCCAGATCACACCCGTGATCAGCCTCCCGATCACCATCGGCGGCAACGGGATCGGCATCGTCGGCGACGGCACCAGCTCGACGACGACGCCCGGTGGCGGCACCACCGCCGGTGACGGCACCGACCCCGGCGACGGCACGGACCCGGGCGACGGCACCACCCCTGGTGACGGCACGGACCCCGGTGACGGCACCACCCCTGGTGACGGCACCGACCCCGGCGACGGGAACGGCGCTGGCGACGGCACCACGCCCGTCTCGGTGACCACCCCGACCACCCCGGCCACCGGGGCCGGCGCGGCCGTGGCGACCAGCGCCTCCCGGCCCGCGATGGTCGTCGCGACGACCGCAGGTGCCTCGACGGTCCTCCAGTCCGCCGTCCGCACGGTGGCTGCGGCGAGCAGCCAGCCGGCCCTCGCCTACACGGGAGCGTCCTCGCTGGTCGTCCCCGCCGGCATCGCCCTGCTGCTGCTCCTCGCCGGAGCGGGGACCCTGGTGCTGCGCAAGCGGCACTGACGTCCGACGGGCTCGAGGGGCACCGCGCCGCGGTGCCCCTCGCACCCGTGCCCGCCGTCCGCCGGACCTGTGTCCGCCGTCCGCCGTCCGCTGAATGAACGCCGAAGGCTCTCTGGGAGCTGACCATGGCGAACCTGTGCGGAGCAGAAGCGCCTCCGAGGCCGCCCGGCAGCAGGGCAGCGCCACGATGAGAGCGTGCTCCACGACCTCCTGCGCATCCCCATCACGGGCTCGACCGTCCTCGTACCGGTCGACGTGCTCGCCGCCGTCCTCGTCGTGTGGGCGCTCCTCGCCCGGCCGCGGTCGCTCGGCCGCGTCCTCGTCCGGATCGCCGCCCTCGGCGTCGGTGCGGTCGCCGGGCTGGCGCTCGTCTGGTGGTTCGGCGACGTCCAGGACGCGTTCGGTGTCGCGTTCACCTCGGTGACCCGGATGTGGGTCGCCCTGGCGTGCGCCGGGATCCTGCTGCTGGTCGTGCTGCTCGTGCAGGGCGGCTGGACGGGTCGGGTGGTCGCCGGGGCCGCTGCCGCGAGCCTGCTGCTCGCAGCGGGTCTCGGCATCAACGTCGACTTCGGCTTCTACAAGAACGTCGAGCAGGCCATCGCCACGAACCCCTACAAGACGCGGACCCTGGCGGAACGGGACCCCGCGGTCGAGCGGCTCGTCGACCTGCACGACTGGCACGCCCCGGCGGACATGCCGAAGGAGGGCGAGACGTTCAGCGTGACGATCCCCGGCACGATCTCGCACTTCCACGCCCGGAAGGCCGTGGTGTGGCTCCCGCCGGCCGCGCAGGTCCGGAACGCCCCGGCGCTGCCCGTGCTCGTCGCACTCTCCGGGCAACCCGGCGAACCGGCCGACCTCTTCCAGACCGGCGACATCGGCCACTACCTTGACCGGTATGCAGCAGCGCACGACGGCCTCGCTCCGATCGTCGTCGCCCCGGACCAGCTCGGCGCTCCGAACCGCAACCCGATGTGCGTGGACTCCCGGCGGCTCGGGCGCAGCGAGACCTACGTCATGACGGACACCGTCGACTGGATCCGGAAGCACCTCGCGGTCGCCACGGCACCGACGGGCTGGGGCGTGCTCGGCTTCTCCGAGGGGGCCACCTGCGCGATGCAGTTCTCGTCCGCCCACCCCGACGTCTTCGGGTCCGCGCTGGCGATCTCGAGCGAGATCGCCCCGAAGAACGGCAGCCTGCAGCACACCATCGCCGTCGGCTTCGGCGGTTCCCGCTCCGCCTACGACGCCGCGACGCCGGTCGCCGAGATGCGCGCCCACGGCCGGTACGCCGACCACCTCGTCGTGTTCGGGGTGGGCGGGGACGACGCCCCGTACAAGGCGTCCACCGCCACGCTCCGTGCGGCGGCCGAGCGGGAGGGCATCGCCACGCAGCTGGTCGTCTCCCCAGGGTCGGCGCACGACTGGAACACCGTCCGCTACGTGCTCGCGCACGGCCTCCCACCGGTGCTCGAGCACCTCGGGCTCCCCGCGAGCGGACCGCTGTGAGCGGCGTCGCATCGGCAGTGGCGACGGTCCGCCGGGTCGTCGTCACCCGCCCGGTCACCACGGCGATCGTCCTGCTCGTGCTGGCGACCTCGACGCTCGCGTTCGTCCTCCGGCTGGAACACGGAGCGCACGCGACCGTGTTCGGTCCGTTCCGGGTCTTCGCGGCGTCGACCGGCGTGCTCGCCCTGCTGCTGACGCTCGCCGGGGTGGTCGTGCTCGTCGGGGCCTCGGAGCGGCTCATGGGGTCCTGGCGCACGGCACTGGCCTTCGTGGTCACGACCGTCGTCGGTACGGGCATCGCCGCGTTCGCCGTGCTCGTCGACCTCGACGGCAAGGGCGCCGTGCCGATGGTGCTCGGCCGGGCGACGAGCTTCGACCCCTGGACCGCCATCGTCGGCACGGTCGTCACCGCCAGCGCCTTCGCGGGGACGCTGTGGCGGCGGCGGATCCGGGTGAACGCCCTCGCCGTGGTCGCCGCCCTCCTGCTCTACGCCGGGCACGTCTCCGACCTGTCCGCCGTCCTCGCCGCGGCCGCCGGGTGGCTGCTCGGCGAACTCCTGCGCCGCACACCGAAGCGGCAGGGCTGGGTGCGCAGCTCGCACCGCGAGATCCGGGTGCTGCTCGGCACCGCGGTGCTGGTGTCCGCCGTCGGCCCCGTCATCGCGCTGGTGTCCCGCGCGCGGGTGGGGCTCCTCGCACCGATCGCCGCGGTCGTCGGCGCCGGCCCCGTCACCCCGGTGCGGGGCTGCCGTGCGGACGCGGTCGCGGGGGAGTGCCTCCGCGGGCTCCTGTCCTTCCGTGCGACCGACCCGTGGACCCTCGTGCTCGCCGTCGCGCCCCTGCTCGTGCTCGTCGTCGGCGGACTCGGACTCTTCCGCGGCAGTCGCTTCGCGGTGTGGCTCGTGGTCGTCGTCGACACGGTGACGGCCATCGCCGCCGCGATCACCTACGGCCTCGTCCCGGGGCGCGTCGTCGCGCAGCACGGCCTCGAGGACCAGTTCGTCACCGACGTGTCCATCGTCGCGTCGATCGTCGTCCCGCTCGGGACCGCGGTCGTCCTCGTCGTGCTGCGGCGCTCCTTCACGGTGCTCACCAGCCGCCGCCGCGTCGTCGCCTTCGCGGTGACCGTCGGTGCGGCCGCGGTCGGCATCGTCGTCGTGGTGCTGGTCGTCGCCGCGTCCTCGGCGCACCACGTCGAGGACCCCCTGCGGCTGGCGCTCGCCGCCCTCGGCCCGCTCGCACCGGTGAGCTTCTGGGACCGGCTCCCGTCGCTCGACCACGCGCTCCGGCTCGTGCTCGGGCTGAGCGGACCGGTGCTCTGGCTGGTCGTGGCGATCGCCGCCGTCCGGCCGACCGGGGCCGTCGAACCCGACACCGACGCCGACGCTGCACACGCCGACCGCGAGCGCGCCCGCGCCCTGCTCGTCGCCGGTGGCGGGGACGCGTTCGGCTGGATGACGACCTGGCAGGGCAACGCCTACTGGTTCGCCGAGGACGGTCGCGCCGGCGTCGCCTTCCGCCGCAACGGCCGCGTCGCGGTGACGGTCGGCGGACCCTTCGGCTGGCCCGACGCCCGCACGGCGGCGATGACCGCGTTCGCCCGGTGGTGCGACGACAACGGCTGGACGGCGGTCTTCTACGGCATCGGCGCGGAGACCGCCGGGGTGCTCACCGCGCAGGGCTGGGCGACGCTCCCGGTGGCCGAGGACGCCGACTTCGACCCCCGGACGTGGACGACGAGCGGGAAGAAGAAGCAGGACGTCCGGACCTCGGTGAACAAGGCGGCGCGCGAGGGCCTCACCGCGACCTGGTCGAGCTGGCAGCAGCTGCCCGCGTCCACCACCCGGCAGATCGAGGCGATCTCCGAGGAGTGGGTCGCCGAGCGCGAGCTGCCCGAGATGGGGTTCACCCTGGGCGGGGTCGACGAGATGCGCGACCCCGCGGTGCGCACCCTCGTCGCGCAGGACCCCGAGGGCACGGTGCTCGCGGTCACCAGCTGGTTGCCGGGGTACCGGGACGGCCGGGTCGTCGCCTGGACGCTCGACGTCATGCGACGCACACCCGCGGCACCGAACGGCGTGATGGAGTTCCTCGTCGCGAGTGCGGCCGACCGGATGCGCGAGGACGGCGTCGAGCGACTCAGCCTGTCCGCGGCCCCGCTCGCGCAGGCCGCCGAGGGCCCGCAGGCGAACGACGGCGTGCAGAGCCTGCTGGACCTGGTCGGCGGGGTCCTCGAGCCGGTGTACGGGTTCCGGTCGCTGCTGCGGTTCAAGCAGAAGTTCGGCCCCGAGCTGCACCCGCTGGTGCTCGCCTACCCGGACCCGGTCGCGCTGCCGGCGATCGGGATCGCGGTGGTGCGCGCGTACCTGCCGGACCTGTCGCTCCGCCAGGCGGTGGCGTTGGCGCGTGGGCGCGGCTGAGCAGACGGACCGACGGACGGTTCGGGAGGCGCGGCGCACGTCCGCCCCGCGGCCGGCGGAACCGGGTGGCGGACGCGGGTCGCGGGGTCGGCCGCACCGCTCCTCCTGGACCGCAGCGCGGTCACGCGACGTCCGGTTACGCCCGCGGAACCGGCGCAACGTGTCCGTCACCTGGGTGGGGTATCGTTCCCGGTACGCAAGCGCTCCGGGGTCGGTGCAAGTCCGAACCGGTGGTGACAGTCCACGAACTGATGACGGGTGCGAACCCGGCAGAGGTTGACCCGGTGGAACTCCGGGACCGACGGTGAAAGTCCGGATGGGAGGCGCGCTGGCGGACGAGACGTCCCACGATCCGTGGGCGCGACCCGTCCGTCGATGCCGACGATCGTCGAACACCCCCGGAGTCCCGTTGAGAGGACACCAGTGTTCACCGGCATCATCGAGGAACTCGGCACCGTCACCGCCGTCGAGCAGCACGGCGACTCCGTCGCGCTCACCGTCCGCGGGCCCGTCGTCGTGCAGGACGCCCGGCACGGCGACTCCATCGCGACGAGCGGCGTCTGCCTGACCGTCGTCGAGCAGACCCCGGAGACCTTCACGGCCTTCGTCATGAAGCAGACGCTCGACATGAGCGCGCACGGGTCGCTCGCGGTCGGCGACCGGCTCAACCTCGAACGCGCGGCCTCGGTCGGCGACCGGCTCGGCGGGCACATCGTCCAGGGCCACGTCGACGGCACCGCCACCGTGCTCGAGACCGCGGACGGCGACGGCTGGCGGCGCGTCCGGTTCTCGCTCGCGCCGGACCTCAGCCCCCTGGTCGTCGACAAGGGCTCGATCGCGATCGACGGCGTCTCGCTGACGGTCAGCGCCGTGTCCTCCGAGGACACCCCGGCCGCGGACTCCTGGTTCGAGGTGAGCCTCATCCCCGAGACGCTCGAGGCCACCACGCTCGGCGCCCGTGTGCCGGGGGACCGGGTGAACATCGAGACCGACGTCCTGGCCCGGCACGTCCGGCGGATGCTGCGGCTCGACGCGGCGGTGCGGCCGCTGGAGGGCGACGCGCGTCCGCTCGCGGGTGCCACGGGTCCGCTCGCGGGTGCCGCGCTCGGCCAGGAGGCACGGTGATGGTCGCCGGGGCACGTCCCGCCGCGCAGGCGGGAGCCTCCGGTGTGGTCGGCCCGGGATCGCTCGGGTTGTCGAGCGTCGACGAGGCCATCGCTGCCATCGCCGCCGGCCGCCCGGTGATCGTCGCCGACGACGAGGACCGCGAGAACGAGGGTGACGTCATCCTCTCCGCCGAACTCGCCACCCCCGAGTGGATCGCCTGGACGGTGGCGCACTCGTCGGGGTTCATCTGCGCACCGGTGAGCGTCGAGATCGCCGACGCACTCGACCTCCCGCCGATGGTCGCCCACAACGAGGACGTCCGCGGGACGGCCTACACCGTGACCGTGGACGCCGCCGTCGGGGTCACCACCGGCATCAGCGCCCACGACCGAGCGCACACGTTGCGGGTCCTCGCCGACCCGGCGTCCGTGCGCGACGACCTGCACCGGCCCGGACACGTCGTGCCCCTGCGCGCCCGTCCGGGCGGGGTCCGCGAGCGTGCGGGCCACACCGAAGCCGCGATCGACCTGGTCACCGCCGCAGGGCTCCGGCCCGCCGCGGCGATCTGCGAGATCGTCGACGAGGACGGCGGCATGATGCGTCTGCCGGGACTCCTCGGACTCGGGGCACGCGCCGGCGTGCCCGTCATCACCATCGCCGCGCTCGCCGAGTGGCTCGACGCGGCAGACCGGGCAGCGGCGGAGTCCGCGCCCACGGAAGGAACGGCACGATGAGCGGAGCAGGCGCGGCGGACCGCGACCACGTCGACGGCAGCGGCATCCGGGTGGCGATCGTCGCCGGGCAGTGGCACGACGAGATCGCCGGTGGCCTCCTCGCCGGGGCGCAGCGCGAGGTCGAGCGGCTCGGGGCCACGGCGGAGGTCATCCCCGTCCCCGGGAGCTTCGAGCTGCCCGTGGTCGCGAAGGCCGCGCTCGAGGCCGGGTTCGACGCGGCGGTCGCCCTCGGTGTGATCATCCGCGGTGGGACCCCGCACTTCGAGTACGTCTCGGACGCGGCGACGAGCGGCCTCACCCGGGTCGCGATCGACGCCGGCAAGCCCGTCGGCTTCGGCGTGCTCACCCTGGACGACGAGCAGCAGGGCCTCGACCGTGCCGGGCTGCCCGGTTCGAAGGAGGACAAGGGGGCCGAGGCCGTGCACGCCGCCGTGTCGACCGTGGTGACCCTGCGCCGGCTGCGCGTGCTCGCGTAGGCGACCCGCGCCTCCTGGCCCGCCGCGCGTCAGCGCGTCCGCGCGTCGCTGCTGCGCTCGCACAACCGAAGTCACCCCGCGCCACGCGATCACGTGGTGCGGGGTGACTTCCGTTGTGCGAACGGCCCCGCACCTCTTCAGGTGCGGGGCCGTTCGTGTGCGGTGGTGCTGACTACCGCTTGCCGAACACGTGGATCGGCAGGAAGAAGGAGAGGCACATGAGCACGAGACCGCCCATGAAGATGAACGCCTGACCCGAGCTCACCTGGAACGCGACGCCGAACAGGTACATCGAAACCAGCAGCAGCAGGATCGAGAAAACAGCGGCGATGACGCGGCCCACAGTGGTACCTCCGGAATCAGGCGGGTGGATCGGACCCAGTCTATCCCCAGGAGCGACGAACTCGGTTCACGCGCCGGGGCGGGTGGCGATCAACCGGTCGACCACTGCGAGGAGCGGTTCCATGTCGACCGAGGCGCGGTCCGGTCGGACCTCGCTGGCTGCGCCGAGGGACGCCGCGTGGTAGAGCCCGTCGCCCATGAGCTTGATCGCCTGCGCCGTGGGGACGTCCCCGAGCGAGTCGACGAGCGTGGCCAGCCAGGCGTTCTCGGTCTCGTCGAGGGTGCGGCCCGCCTCTTCGTAGCCGGCCTGCTGCAGCCGGCTCGCCGCGAGGAGGGCGAGGTCGAGCTCGCTGCCCACGAACTGGCAGTTCCGCACGAAGTAGCGGGCGGCGCCGTCCTCGGCGTCACGCATGCGCTCGACGTCGATGGCGGAGAGGTCGGACAGGCGTTCGCAGAGTCCCTCGACCAGGGCGGCCTTCGAGCCGAAGTGGTAGAGCAGTCCGCCCTTGGACACCCCGGCCCGGGCGGCCACGGCGTCGAGGGTCGCCGGACGCTCTCCTTCCTCGCACACGATGGCGACGAAGCTGTCCAGGACACGATCGCGGGCGCTTGCCATGCCGGAAGTCTGCCATGGGACGCGGGCGTGCCGCGTCCGGCGGGCGCAGCGCAGGCGCGGAGCGGGCGCGAAGCGGGCGCAGCGCAGGCGCCGTGGGCCATCCTCCACGGCGCCTGCGGGTCCGGTCAGCCCTTCAGCGCCCCCGCCGCGATGTTCGCGATGAAGTGCCTCGAGCCGATGATGAACACCCCGATGAGCGGGAACACGCTGATCACCGCGCCGGCCATCACCGAGCCGAGGTCGGTCGCGTTCACCGAGCTGAGCGAGGCGAGTGCCACCTGGAGCGTCTGCCCCTTCGGGTCGATCAGCACGATCAACGGCCACACGTAGTCGTTCCACGCCGTGATGAAGGTGAAGATGCCGAGGAACGCGAGGCCTCCGCGGAGCATCGGGACCGCGATCGACCACCAGGTGCGGAAGAACCCGGCGCCGTCCACGCGCGCGGAGTCGATGACCTCGTTCGGGATCGACCCGGTGGCGAACTGCCGCAGGAGGAAGATGCCGAACGCGTTCGCCGCCCCGGGGACGATGAGCGCCTGGAGTCCACCGATCCAGCCGAGGTGCGCCATGAGCACGAAGCTCGGCACGAGCGACAGGCTGCCGGGGACGAGGAACGTCGCCAGCATGACGGTGAACAGCGAGCGCTTGAACGGGAACTCGTACTTCGCGAAGGCGAACGCGGCCAGCGAGTCGAACAGCATGACCAGGACCGCGGTGCCGCCGGCGACGATGACGGTGTTGCCGAGCGCCCGCAGCATGTCGACGCTGCTGAACACCGTGGCGAGGTTCTGCATGGTGTGGTCACTGAACCACAGCGACGGCGGGTAGCCGAAGATCTGCGCGTTCGACGACGTCGACATGACGAGCAGCCAGTAGAACGGGAAGATCGACAGCACGACGCCGACGATGAGGCACAGGTGCGTGACGAGCCGTCCGACCCAGCCGTGCCTGAACCCCCGGCGGTGGTCGTCGGGCCGGTCGGTGACGGCGTTCGGCCGGCCGAGGGCGGCGGCGGTGTTCGTGGTGCGGGGTGCGGTGTCGGCGCTCATGCGCGGGGTCCCTTCGCGCTGGTCGTGACGGTGCGCGGGGCGCGCAGTCGCCGTGGGGTCTTGAGCCCGTCGCGCTCGCTGAGCAGTCGCCAGTTGATGATCGCGAAGACCACGGAGAAGAAGAACAGCACCCAGGCGATCGCCGAGCCGTACCCGAAGTCGAACTGGTTGAACGCCTGGTCGTACTGGTAGAGCACGATCGTCATGCCGGCCTCGTCGGGGCCACCGACCGCCTGCCCGTTGAACAGGATCTGCGGCTCGGTGAAGAGCCCGAGGCCACCGATGGTCGACGTGATGACGGTGAACAGGATGACCGGCCGCAGCATCGGGATCGTGATGCGCGTGAAGATCTGCCAGGTGTTCGCGCCGTCCACCTTCGCCGCGTCGTACAGCTCGGTCGAGATCGACTGCAGGCCGGCGAGGTAGATGATCGCGTTGTACCCGGTCCAGCGCCAGATGACCATGACCGCGATCGTGACCTTGATGCCCCAGTACGACGAGAGCCAGCCGACCGGGTCGGCACCGACGGCTCGGAGCGCGGCGTTGACGAGCCCGAACCCGTCCGAGAACACCGAGCCGAACACGATGGCCATCGCGACCATGCTCGTCACGTTCGGGATGAAGAACGCGACCCGGTAGAACCCCTTCGCCCGGATGTTGCCGTGCAGCAGGAACGCGAGCACGAGGGCGAGGAACAGCATCGGGACGGTCGAGATGATCCAGATGATGAAGGTGTTCGAGACGGCGTTCCAGAACCGCGGGTCGGTCAGCAGGTACTGGTACTGCGCGAGGCCGACGAACGCGGGGGAGCCGACGCCGTCCCAGTCCGTGAACGACAGCACGATCGAGAAGACGATCGGGAACAGCCCGAACACGAGGAACAGCACGTAGAACGGCGCGATCGCCACGTACTGCGGCCAGAACCGGCGGAGGCTGAAGCGGTGCCCGGTCGCCGCGGTGGAGATCGACGCGGTGGGGGCGCCACCGACGACGGGGTTCGCGGTGGTGGCGGTCTTCTCGCGGATCGGCGCGCTCATGCCGACACCCCGCGCTTCGCCAGGACGCGGTCGGTCTGGTCGATGGCGTCCTGCCAGGCACGTTCCGGGTCCTTGCCGCCGGACTCCACGTTCGTGATCTCGGTCGCGAAGGCGCCGATGAACCGCTCCGAGTTCGAGATGTACGTCACGGGGACCTCCGGTGCGGCCTTGCTGAAGAAGTCGAGCGGGTTCTGGTCCCCGAAGAAGTCGCCGGGGTTGCGCATGATGCCGTTCTCGAACGACGCGGGTGTCGACGGGAAGAGCTGGATGTCGTTGTAGGTGTGGGACTGCACGTCCGCGCCGGTGATCCACTTGGCGAACGCCACCGCGGCCTCGGGGTCCTTCGACGTCTTGGGCACGGCCAGGAACGAGCCGCCGCTGTTGCCCGGTCGCTCGGGCTGCCGGGCGATCCGCCACTTCCCGGACAGGTCCGGAGCCGTGTCGTGGATGATCTGCGTCCACCACGCCCCCTCGATCTGCCCGGCGACCCGACCCGCGACCCACCCGGCGTTCTGGTCGGTCCCGGACTGCAGGTTGCCGGTGATCCCGGCGTGGATCGACTCGACTGCGTTCTCCCAGGCCTTCCGGATCGAGCTGTCATCGTGGTGGTAGAGCGGCTGGTCGTCACGGTCGAAGTACCGCGTGGGGCTCGCGGAGACGAACTGGTTGAAGAGCTGCGTCGCGGTGATGATCGTCGCGGCACCGGTCTTCTGCTTGATCTGCTTGCCGAAGGTCCGGAAGTCCGCCCAGGTCTGGATCGCCGCGCTCACCTCGTCCGGGTCGGTGGGGAGATCGGCCTTCTGCAGGACGTCCTGGTTGTAGAAGAAGCCGGTGGGGCCGGTGTCGACGGGCCAGAAGCACTGCCGCCCGGACGGGGTCCGACCGAGCGAGAGCTTCCAGTCGTAGTAGGCGGACTTCTCGGTGGCGGAGGGATCGAAGTCGGTGAAGAGGTCCTCGTCGGGGAAGTAGAGCCAGCAGTTCGAGTTCACCATGAGGACGTCGGGGATGAACGCGTTCCCGGCGAGGGCGGTCCGGAACTTGGTGTCGTACGACGCCCCGCCGATGAGGTCCGGCCGCAGCCGCATCGGTTCGTGGCCGCTGATGCCCCCGGCCGCCTGCTTCAGGAACTTCGGGTCGAGGGACCGGTTCCAGTACCAGAGGACGAGTTCGTCCGGGTCCTTGGAGATCGCGGTGCCGGTGGAACACCCGGCGAGGAGGGCCGTGGTGGCGAGTGCGCCGAGGGCGCCTGCGCCGGCGAGGAACCCCCGCCGGCTGAGACTGTGCGTTGCTGCTGTCACTGGAGTGCCTGCTCTCGTCGTTGAGATGCGGAACCGTTGAGCGCTCGACCGTGAACGCTCACGAAGTGGTCAGAGCATGCCCCGGCCGACACGCCGTGTCAAGCATCTGCATCGTTGCAGGTGCGGAGACGGACGGGTACGGTCGTCGGGACCGTGAAGGTTCACGACACGATAGGGATCCGCATGTCAGCGCAGACCGCGACCACCGCCAGCAGCACCTCCTCGACGGGGCACGACACCCCCGGGTGGGCCGTCCTCGGCCCCGGTGGGATCGCCCGCCGCTTCCTCTCCCAGCTGCCCTCGAGCGCGGTCGGGGCGACCCTCGTCGCCGCCGGCAGCTCGTCGGCGAAGCGAGCGGGAGCGTTCGCTGCCGAGGCGGCCGAGCACGGGTTCGCCGACGTCGCCGCGGCCACCTACGACGAGGTGCTCGCCGACCCGCGCGTCGACGCCGTCTACGTCTCGACGGTCCACACCGGGCACGCGGCGCTCGTCCTCGCGGCGCTCGCGGCGGGCAAGGCGGTCCTCTGCGAGAAGCCGCTCTCGCCGAACCACGGCACGTCCATGGCGCTCGCCGATGCCGCACGCCAGGCCGGCCTGCCCCTCGTCGAGGCGTACATGTACCGCTTCCACCCGCAGACCGCGGCCCTGCTCGACCTCGTCCGTCAGGGCGCCGTCGGTACCGTCACGCACGTCGACGCCTCGTTCGCGTTCCGGGCGGGCAGCCGGTCCGGGCGGCTCTTCGACGTCGAGACGGCCGGTGGCGGGATCCTCGACGTGGGCGGCTACCCGGTGACGATGACGGCCGCGATCGTGCAGGCCGCGACCGGCGTGGCCGTCGCCGAGCCCACCGAGCTCACCGCCACCGGGACCGTCGGCCCCACGGGCGTCGACGAGTGGACGGTGGCACAGCTCAGCTACACCGGCGGGATCACCGCGAACCTCCGGACCGGCGTCCGCGTGCAGGACGACAACGCCGTGGTCGTCCACGGCACCACGGGGAAGATCACGCTCACCGACCCGTGGACCCTCGGCGACGACCCCACGATCGAGATCAGCACGGTCGACGAGGACCCGCGCACGCTGTCCTTCGCCGGTGCGCACCCCTACGCCCTCGAGGCCGACGCCACCACGGCGGCCCTCGCGGCCGGTCGTGTCGACGCCCCCGAGTTCACCCTCGACGAGTCGCTCGCCACCGCCCGGACGCTCGACAAGTGGCGTGCCGCGATCGGTCTGCGCTTCCCGTTCGAGGCCGAGACCGCCGACATCCCGACCGTCAGCGGCCGACCCCTCACGGTCGCCGCGCACGAGCCGGACCGAGCCGACAACCCGATGCGCTACGGCGAGGTCGCGGGTGTCGGCAAGCGCATGTCCCGACTGGTGATGGGCGTCGACAACCAGCCCGACCTCGCGCACGCGAGCGCGATCTTCGACCTGTTCGTGGAGCAGGGCGGCAACGTGTTCGACACCGGCTACATCTACGGCGGGGGCGTGCTCGAGGGCCGGCTCGGCAAGTGGATCCAGAACCGCGGCGTCCGCGAGGACGTGGTCGTGATCACCAAGGGCGCGCACACGCCGTACTGCGACCCGGAGTCCCTCACCCGGCAGCTGCTCGAGAGCCTCGAGCGCCAGGGCACCGACTACGCGGACATCTACATGATGCACCGCGACAACACGGACATCCCGGTGGGGGAGTTCGTCGACGTCCTCGACGAGCACCGTCGTGCCGGCCGCATCCGCGTGTACGGCGGCTCGAACTGGACCCCTGCCCGGTTCGACGAGGCGAACGCCTACGCCCGCGCGAACGGCAAGCACGAGTTCGAGGTGCTGAGCAACCACTTCGGGCTGGCCGAGGCGTACGACGTGCCGTGGGCCGGCTGCGAGCACGCCACCGACGCGGCGTCGAAGCAGTGGCTCGAGGAGCGCCAGGTGCCCCTGCTGCCCTGGTCCTCACAGGCGCGTGGGTTCTTCACCGGCCGGGCCAAGCCGGAGGACACGAGCGACGCCGAACTCGTGCGCTGCTACTACAGCGACGAGAACTTCGAGCGGCTGCGCCGTGCGTCGGAGCTCGGCGAGCGGTTCGGCGTCCCCGCGACGGCGATCGCCCTGGCCTACGTGCTGCACCAGCCGTTCCCGACGTTCCCGCTCTTCGGACCGCGTACGATCGCGGAAGCCCGGTCGTCCATGACCGGCCTCTCCGTCGACCTCACTCCGGAACAGGTGGCATGGCTGGACCTCCGCGACTGACCGAACCCGTTCCCGCACCCGGCGGCCGGGCGACGATCATCGACGTCGCCGCGGCCGCCGGGGTGTCCCGACAGACCGTCACCCGGGCGATGAACGGCATGTCCGGCATCAGCGCGGCGACGAAGGAACGGGTCCTCGCCGCCGCGGAGCGCCTCGACTACCGGCCGTCGCGCTTCGGCCGCGGGCTCGTCACGGGTGGCGACCACCAGCTCGGCCTCGTCGTGAACGACCTGCGCAACCCCTACACGCCGCAGCTCGCCTCGGCCGTCTTCCGGCTCGCCGCCGAGCAGGGCTGGAACGTCATGCTCGCCGACGTCGACCTGGCGAGCGACGCCGACCGCATGGTGCAGGCGCTCGGGTCGCAGACGGACGTCGTCATCGGGTACCTCGGCTCCCGTCGGGACCGGTGGCGCGAGCTCCTCGGCACCGTGCCGATGGTCGAGCTCGACCCGTACTCGGAGCCACCGACCGCAGCCGTCTGGATCGACCCCGCCGACGCGATCGAGGTCCTCGCCGACCACCTCGTCGCCACCGGGGTCCGGCACCCGGTCGTACTCGACAACTCGTCGCCGGAGCACACGAGTGTCCGCGGCATCCTCATGATGGACGCCCTCCAGCGGCGCGGGTACCTGCCCGAGCTCGTGCACGCGGAGCACGGCACGGCGGAGTGCGGCGCCGAGGAGACGACACGGATCCTCCGCCGACGCCGACGGCAGGACGCGATCCTCGCCTTCAACGACGTGATGGCGCTCGGTGTCCTGCAGGCCTGTCGGCGGGCGGGCGTCGACGTCCCGCGGGAGCTCCGGGTCGTCGGCGTCGACGGCCTGCCGCTCGGCTCGCTCGTCTCGCCGACGCTCACCACGCTGGCGGTGGACCTCGACGAGGTCGCGCGTGAGGCGCTCGACCTCGCCCTCGGCATGCTCGCCGGCGAGCTGCCGCGGCAGGGTGACGCGGTGCAGCGCACGGTGCGGCACCGCCTGCTCCTGCGCGAGTCGGCCTGACGACGCGGCCCACGAGAGAGCGCGACCGGACGACGGACGGGAGGCGCGGTGCGGGCCCGCACCGCGCCTCCCGTCCGTCTTCAGTTGCATTTGCAACCATTACCGTCCAGACGGTACACTAACGGAGTCCTGACGGGATGCGTGCATACCCCGCGTCCCGTCCGGTCCGTTCGTCAGTTCCGCCGTCGACCTGGTCCGGCTCGAAGTCCCTGGAGTCACCGTGTCCGCCCTGCTCACCAGCCCGATCCCCACTGCCGCCACCGGCAGCCGCGCCCGCCGGTTCGCCGCCCTCGCGGTGCTCATGCTGCCCGTCCTCCTCATCTCGGTCGACAACACCGTCCTGAGCTTCGCGCTGCCGTCGATCTCGCGCGCGCTGAACCCGGACGCCACCACGCAGCTCTGGATCGTCGACGCGTACCCGCTCGTCCTCGCCGGCCTCCTCGTCGTGATGGGCAGCATCGGTGACCGCATCGGCCGCCGTCGGATCCTCGTCGTCGGTGCCACCGGCTTCGCGCTCTTCTCCGTCGCCGCGGCCTTCGCGACCGACGCCTGGATGCTCGTCGCCGCACGGATCGTCATGGGCGTCTTCGGCGCGATGCTCATGCCGGCGACCCTCTCGATCATCCGCAACGTCTTCGCCCACGCGGGGGAGCGGCGGATGGCGCTCGCCGTCTGGTCCACCATGTTCGCGGCGGGCAACGCACTCGGGCCGCTCGTCGGCGGCGTACTGCTCGCGCACTTCCACTGGGGCGCGGTGTTCCTCGTCGCGGTGCCGATCCTCGTCGTGATGCTCGTCGCCGTGCCGTTCTGCGTTCCGGAGTCCCGCGACCCGAACCCGGGGCCGGTCGACGTGCCGAGCATGTTCCTGTCGCTCGGCGCCCTCGCCCCGATCGCGTGGGCGATCAAGTCCGTCGTGCACCCCGAGGAGCGCGGCTTCGCGATCGCGATGCTCGCCGTCGGCGTCCTGTGCGGCATCGCGTTCGTCCGTCGGCAGCTCCGCTCGCGGACCCCGATGCTCGACCTCCGGCTGTTCCGGAGCACGGCGTTCACCGGCAGCGTGCTCATGAACATGGCGGCGATGTTCTCGCTGACCGGGTTCCTGTTCTTCATCGCACAGCACCTGCAGCTCGTCGCCGGCCTCGACCCCTTCGCGTCCGGCATGGTGCTGGTGCCGGGGTCGATCCTCACGATCGTGGCGGGGCTCGTCGTCGTGCCGATCGTCGCCCGGGTCGCTCCGCGCTGGGTCGTCGCCGTGTCGCTGCTGTTCTCGGCGGCCGCCTACGCGATGGTCGCGGTCCTCGGGCACCACGCCTCGATCGTCGCGCTGGCGTTCGCGTTCGTGCTGCTCGGGATCGGGATCGGTGCCTCGGAGACGGTGACGAACGACCTGATCATCTCGACGGCCCCGGCGGACAAGGCCGGTGCGGCGTCGGCGATGTCCGAGACGGCGTACGAGATCGGTGCCGTGCTGGGGACCGCGGTGCTCGGGACGATCCTGGCCACGGCCTACCGGGCGCACGTCGTGGTGCCGGACGGGCTGTCGTCGTCGGCGCACACCGCTGCGCAGGAGACCCTCGGCGGAGCGGTCTCGGCGGCGTCGTCCCTCGGCGGGTCGGCGGGGCAGGCGCTGCTCGAGTCGGCGCGGGCCGCGTTCGACTCCGGCGTCACGGTGACGGCGGGGGTGGCCGCGCTCCTGATGGTGGTCGCGGCCGCCGGTGCCGTCGTCATGCTCAAGCGCCGGTAGCGCCGCGCGCGCCGCGCCGCCGCGGGCGGCGCCGCGCCGCGCCGCGCACGCCGCGCCCCGGGCGCCGCCGCGCTTGGTGAGCAGATATGGTCGGGTCGCCGCGAGCGACCCGACCATTTCTGCTCACGAAGTCGGGCTCGCACCGCCGCACCCCGCGTCACACGGGGTCACACGGCACGCCCGGGATCGACCGAACCTGGGAATCGTTGACCTCAACCATGGTTCAGGTCATACGTTGGGACATGGCCGCGGAGCCGCGGCCCTCCCCATCGAAGGAACGACCACGACTCCCATGCCCGACGCAGCACCGGCGAACATCGCGGACGCCTACAAGGCCGCCTTCCGTGGACACCCGGCCGGTGTCGCCGTCATCACCGCCGAAGGCCCCGACGGTCCGACTGGCCTCACCGCATCGAGCGTCGCGAGCGTGGCGATCGACCCGCCCGTGCTCGTGTTCTCGCTGTCCACGAACTCCGGGTCCGCCGGGGTCGTGCTCGGTGCCCCGATCTTCGTGGTGCACCTCGTCGACTCGCTCGGCGTCGCCCTCGCCCGTCGCTTCGCCTCCACCGGCAGCCCCGCCGCGGACGACCCGATCTGGGGCACCCTGCCGTCGGGTGACCGTTACCTGCCGAGTGCCGCGAGCGCCCTGCGCTGCCGGCCCCTCTCGACCACGCCGATCGGCTCGTCGACCGTCGTCGTCGCCGAGGTCCTCGACATCGTCGTCGGCCTCGAACGGGGCGAGCCGCTGGTCTACCACAACCGGGAATTCCACTCCCTCACCGATCGTTCCCGGCTCTCGTGAGCCGCGGAGCACCATCCGCACACCACTGATCGAAAGGAACTCACATGGCTGAGTACACCCTGCCGGAGCTGCCGTACGACTACGCCGCACTCGAGCCGCACATCAGCGGCAAGATCATGCAGCTGCACCACGACAAGCACCACCAGACCTACGTGACGGGTGCGAACACCGCGCTCGCGCAGCTCGCCGAGGCCCGTGAGTCCGGCAACCTGGCGAACGTCAACAAGCTCGAGAAGGACCTCGCGTTCAACCTCGGTGGCCACGTCAACCACTCGATCTTCTGGACCAACCTCGGCCCGGACACGAAGGTCCCCGAGGGCGAGCTCGCCGCGGCGATCGACGAGTTCTTCGGCTCGTTCGAGAAGTTCCAGGCCCAGTTCACCGCCGTCGCCACGGGTATCCAGGGCTCCGGCTGGTCCGTCCTCGCCTGGGACACCGTCGGCCAGAAGCTGACCACGTTCCAGCTGTTCGACCAGCAGGCGAACGTGCCGTTCGGTCTCGTGCCGATCTTCATGCTCGACATGTGGGAGCACGCCTTCTACCTCGACTACCTCAACGTCAAGGCGGACTACGTCAAGGCCGTGTGGAACATCGTCGACTGG
>Ga0308167_1000629_pt1 | contig 56860 bp, 59 predicted proteins | sample PhyCR1_2_FD_202138 | JGI IMG/M metagenome (GOLD analysis project Ga0308167, IMG submission 202138) | Phyllosphere microbial communities from UC Gill Tract Community Farm, Albany, California, United States - DLSLRC.R1 | ecosystem: Host-associated > Plants > Phyllosphere > Unclassified | place... | reverse complement strand
GTTTGTTAATGGCTTACTGAGCGTGGTGACGTTTGGTATCTACACGCCACGTGAAGCGCGCGTTTATTGCGCCATCTGATAATGCCTCAGGCCGGTTCGCCGGCCTAATCCTGCACCTGTTATTAAATCGCACTAGTATACTGTAACTATTACATTCTGCTGTCGCAGCGCTGCGCGGCTTGCCTGGTAAAAGTAATGGTAAGCTGTTGAGGCATGCCCGTCCGCTTTGAGCAAAAAGCGTATGTGGTATTGGGGCCGATTGCGTATGGTTAACCTGACCCTCAGTGATTTAATTTTGCTTGTTCTGGTAAAGATCCCAACGGTTGCCGTAGATGTCCTCAAACACAACGACCATCCCGTACTCCTCCTCTCGCGGCTCCTGGCAGAAGTGGACGCCCTTCGCTTTCATGGTGTTATAGTCGCGCCAGAAGTCGTCAGTCTGCAGGAACAGGAATACCCGCCCGCCGCACTGGTTGCCAATGAAGCCTTCCTGTCGCTCGTTTGAAGCACGGGCCAGGAGAAGATTGCAGTCGCTTTCCGGATTTGGCGTTACAACGACCCAGCGCTTACCGGGTTGCGGTGTGTCTTCAACCAGCGTAAAGCCCAGCTTGCCAGTGTAATACTCAATTGCGCGGTCATAGTCGTCGACTACGATGGCCACATAACCCATGCATCGTTTTTGCGTTCTCATTTCTGCTCCATCAGGTACTGAATATAGCTGTCTTGAAGCAATTTTTTAACACAACTGAACGCTACTATCTGCATTGATGAGTCAAAATCAAGACCGCTTCTGGCACAAAGCGGACTATGGGTGCTTAATGTCTGCTATGAGCAAACAGGGGACGTCAAAATGATAGTGACAGGGAAGTTCTGCCATATTGAACATAACAACCCCTGGCCGCATTCCCGTAAAGCCCCTCAAGGCGATTCTGGCGCGTCCGGTCCGTTTCCGACCGCTTTTCCCCCTACCTGAACCCTGAAAACACCCCTAATGATTCCGGCATGTCTGCATGACGATGCAGTGAGATAAATTCTCCACGGGTTTGTTCATGCGGATGTTGTAAACAACCGCTCCTGGCACAAAGCGGACAAGCTAACGGAGCTGAGGTCCGCTGTGAGCGAAAAGCGGGTGCTGACGTTGGTTATAAATATTCGGTTTGTATTGTTTTGCATTAGTTTAGAGAGGAAAAATATTGCGTCGGCGATTTACCCAGCGCTTTTCTGAACATCGTAATAAACGCGCTGACCGAATCATATCCCAGTGTTCCGGCTACGCACTGCACGGACTGACCTTCAGCCAGATGGCTCAGGGCAATCATCAAATGCAATTGCTGACGCCAGCGACCAAAGCTCATTCCTGTCGCCTCTTTTATCAGCCTGGCCAGAGATCGTTCGCTGGTGACCAGATGAGCAGCCCACTGCTTTAACGTTCGCCGGTCACCAGGATCATTAAAAAATGTCTCAGCCATATTCCGTATTTTAGGATGATCGGACACGGGAAGATGAAGCGCTTCAACCGGCACATCCGGAATATGCTCCAGCAGCGCCGCTGCGAGCCTGGCGGTTTTACTGTCAGGAGAATAAGCCTGTCCCTGCTCTGCCAGATACAGAACAAGCTCGCGAACCAAGGGAGTAATCGCCAGGGTACAGCAGATTTCCGGCATCGCCGCCGCGCCGGGTTCGATAAACAGAAAGCAGGTATCTGCATTCTTCGTGACCCGGCAACTATGGGGGATTTCACCCGGAACCCAGACAGCATGTCCCGGTGGAACAAGCCACAGCGCACCCTCAACCTCACAGCTCACTGCACCGCGCAAAGAGAGAATAAGCTGTCCCTTACGGTGAGCGTGCGGACTCTGACCTGCATACTCACCTGACGATGATACATGCAAAGCAAGTGCAGGCTGACAGAAAGCATCGGCATTAAATTCATCCGGTGAGGTCACCGGTTTTTTATTAACTGGCATGATTTAGTTATATGTTGTCAGGTTATCTATATTCTGTAGCTCATGCGTACTTTAAAGTCTTTCTTTTTACCAGAGAAAGCAAAGTTTATGTCCCCTACTACGAACAAGTGGTCTTCAAGCATACTTGTGACCGGCATCCTTTTTATAACCATCAACCTGCGTGTTCCTTTTACCGCTATCGCACCCGTTTTAGAGTCGATTCGCCATGATTTCAGGCTAAGTATTACTGCCGTTGGGCTGCTTAACTCGCTGCCTTTACTGGCCTTTGCCGCCTTTTCACCCCTGAGCGCATCGATTTCGAGAAAGTACGGTCTGGAACGCACTCTTTTTGGTGCACTGGCCGTCATTTCAGCGGGCATCCTGCTTCGATCCACAGGCACTGTCTGGGCGCTATATGGCGGAACAATATTGATCGGTATCGGGATTGCCCTCGGCAATGTCCTGCTGCCTGGCCTTATCAAGCGTGACTTTTCTGGCAATGTGGCTTCTATGACGGGTGCATATTCCATCACCATGGGCGCGGCTGGTGCTATTGGTTCAGCCATTGTCATTCCTCTGACGCAGGGCTGGGGCTGGCACATCGCATTAGCCATGCTGAGTATTGCACCGCTGCTTGCGTTGCTATTATGGTTGCCACAGTTAAAGAAAAAGCACCAGCTGCCAGCAGCGGGTGGGAAAAAAGCGGCGACCATCGCGGTCTGGCACTCGCCTCTGGCATGGCAGGTCACCCTATTTATGGGCCTGAATGCGATGCCGTTTTATATTGCTGTCGGCTGGCTGCCAGCCATTCTAACGGACAGTGGACTCTCCTCAGCTCAGGCCGGTGAGGTACATGGCATCCTTCAGCTTACCACCGCCATTCCCGGCCTGATTCTGGCCGCCACGCTGCGTCGTCTTAACGATCAGAAATTAGCTGCTGCTGGCGTCAGCCTGTTAACCGCAGTGTCCTTTATCGGCATCCTGTGTTTGCCGAATCTGGCGATGCTTTGGGCTGCGCTTCTCGGCTTCGGCTCAGGTGCCAGTATGATGCTGGGCCTGACCTTCATCGGGCTGCGTACTAAAAACGCCGGTGATGCTGCCGCGCTGTCAGGCATGGCGCAGAGTGTCGGTTATCTGATGGCGGCGATGGGGCCGCTGTTGCTGGGCAAAGTACAGGAGATGTCCGGAGGCTGGACGGTGCCATTAATGATGACCGCAGCAATCGCAGTCGCAGGTGCCTGCACCGGAATGGCTGCCGGACGAAATGTTCACCTGGAACCTGTGCAGCAGCCGGATTGAATTCGCTCACACAGGCAGGGGAAACGACCGGCTCCTCTGCTGAGGATGCTATTAATTGTCGTTATGAAGAGTCTTCCTGTGACCGGAGCCGTTTTTTACCGGGAAGACCGCTTCTCACCTGCGCCTTCGTGAAAAAGTCCGGCGGCCCAGTCAGCAAAAGCGCGCACGGCGGGAGAGAGAAAACGCTGATGCGGATAGAGCATCGTCACCGGCACAGAGCGTGGCTGCCAGTCCGCCAGAACCTCGATCAGTTTGCCTTGCCGGAGACTCTCCGAAATCACATTTTCAGCAAGCTGCGCCAGCCCAAAACCCTCAAGACACAGTCTGATATAGAGTCCCGTTTCGTTAACGGCTGCATTTCCTTCTACCGGAACGGAGAACGCTTCGTTTCCTCGTGTAAAACGCAGTTCATTAGTGCGTCTTCCCGAACCGGAAAAGTAATGAATTGCCCGATGCTGTGACAATGCTTCCGGCGTCTCAGGGACACCGAACGCCCTGAGATAGTCTGGCGAGGCGCAGGTCACCCAGCGAAACCGGCCAAGCGGTCGCGCAACCAGTGTGGAGTCAGTTAGTTCACCGGTTCGTATGACGCAATCCACGCCTTCCTGAACAAGATCGACCTGCCGATCGCTCACGCCTATCATCAGGTAAATATCCGGGTAGAGCCGGTAAAAGTCTTTCAGGTTGGGCATGACGATGAAATGGGCGATTCCACCAGGCATATCAACCCGCAGCCGCCCCTGAGGACGCTTGAGGGAATCAGTCAGGCTTGACTCACTATGTTCAATCAGCGACAGAATCTCCCGGCATTGCGCCAGATACTGCAATCCTTCAGGAGTCAGGCTGACACGCCTTGTTGTGCGGTTCAGCAGACGCACCTGCAGGTATTTCTCCAGGTTTTTTATCGTGCTGGTAATGGTTGAAGAAGGCAGTGACAGTGTTTCTGCCGCGCGTACAAAACTCCCGGCTTCAGCAACCCGCGTAAAAACCTGCATAGCCTGAATCCTATCCATCGTCCTGTTCCTGAGTAAAAGCGGGTCTGATTATTCGCGAATTATGAATTATGAAAACGCTTTAAGCATCTTTTTCAGGTTAATGGCGGGGCGTATCGTTTCCCTCTTGTTCAGGAAAGAGGCAGGTTTAATGACCGGTTACATCAGAAATATTGTTAACAATCATAATGTCACTTCACAAGCTACGTTGATTCGCGGTGCGACGATACTGAGCATGGACGGGAACGTCGGTAACATTGAGCGCGGCGATATTCTCATTAACGGCTCAACGATTAGCGCCGTGGGCCACAACCTTGATGTGCCGGGTGCGTATGTCATTGATGCCACCAACATGATCGCCATGCCGGGAATGGTCGATTCTCATCGTCACGCATGGGAAGGACAGCTGCGTCGCATTAACCCAAATGCCACCTGTCTGGACGACTACAGCAATGCCACGCACTTCTCCTTCGCTAAATATTACCGTCCTGCAGATATCTATGTTGGCAACCTGCTGACTGCGCTCGGCGCTATTGACGCGGGCATCACCACGATGATCGATAACTCGCACAATAGCCGAACCGCAGCACATTCCGATGCCGCCGTCGAAGCCCTGCTTGATACCGGCATTCGTGCCATTCATGCTTCCGGCGCACCGGTAGCTGGCGAGTGGGATAAAGCGCACTGGCCGGGAAACTGGCAGCGTCTGCAGGATAAGTATTTCACCGACAACCCTGAAAGCCTGGTCTCTCTCGCCGTTATGGCCCAGCTGGAGCCCGCGTTGTGGGCCGAGGCCCGCAGGCTGGGACTGTCGATTGTCACTGAGTTTTTTGGCGCTGAGATGGGGTATGAACTTGCGTCGCTGCATCAGCAGGGGCTGCTGGGGCCGGACAATATTTTCAATCACTGCACGGCGCTCCCCGACGAGGGATGGAAAATATTGCGGGAGGCCGGTGTCCGGGTGAACGTCTGCCCACGCTCAGATTCTCACTATGGCATCGAAAGCGGAATGTTCGCCCTTGAGGCCGCGCAGCGTCATGGCATCAATCCTGGCCTGAGCGTAGACAATGAAACGTCGTACAGCACCGATATGTTTATGGAAATGCGTGTCGCCTTTTATCTGCAGCGCGTGATGGGCATGCATCAGCAGCAGTGCTGCGATTCTGAACATGCGCTGAAAACGCTTCCGGCGGCGCGACTCCTTAAAGCCGCAACACTTGATGGCGCGGCCTGTGCAGGGCTGCAGGACAAAGTGGGCAGCCTGACGCCCGGGAAACAAGCCGACCTGGTGCTGATTAGCGCCAGTGATCTCAATCTTTATCCGTCCGGTAATGCCTTTGGCACGGTGGTTCATGCCGCCGAGCGCAGCAACATCGACACCGTCATGATCGGCGGACGCATCGTTAAACAGAACGGTAAAGTGCTGGGCGTAGACAGCACGCGACTGCGTGCGGCGATTGATGAGTCACGTGAGCACCTGTTTGCCGCCTCTGGTTACCAGCCCGACATTTTTACTGACACCTTCCTGCCGCTGGAGCAGGCAGACTGACCGGGATGAAAAGCATGATCGATTACGTAATCGTTTTGCCGCAGGTCTGGGGATCACCCTGCAAACAACCCTGAACAGCCAGCTGGCAATTGTCGGACAGTTACTTTCCTCGCACAGGATTGACCATTCTGGTTTGCTGGGCATTGTGCGGCGACGCTGACTGTTGAGTCGCCTGCACTGCCCGATGTCGCTATACCGGACAGCATCTGTTTCAGCTCCCGATGGTGGCACGCTCTATTACTGCGACTCGATGCAGGAGCAGATAATGTGCTGCAATTACTTCTTGCTGCAGAACCAGCGTGTATTCGCCGAAAGCGAAAGCAGCGGCGCGCATGACGGCTACATTATGACTTACTGCGCTGTCTGAATATGACGGCGCATTGCTCAAATCTGAATCTGATCTCAGTGCCGGATTACCTGAAAACCGCTTTGCGGCGGACACCGTTTAACGGTTTTGAAATTGTTAAGACTTTAGCCGTTGAGGCTCAAAAACGTCTTTTTTTGGCACTACGCGGACTGACCTGAAAGCAAGCTCTGCTGTGAGCGAGAAGCGAACATTCTAATTATGGTGGCTATGTTTTGAGCATGATGAACTTCACATCCCTGATGCTCACGTACTGGCAATCACAAACAGCGTCAATTACTATCCAAAACCTATGGATATGAACATTTTGGGCTTTATGCCAGCACTGCTCCCTGTTGCACTATCCCCCGGAGCCAGTTTCACTCTTGTTATGAACAGTGCTCTTGAAGGGGGTCACAGAGGACTCTACAGAACGCTTGCCGGGACAGCTCTGGGCATCTATACCCATGCGGTTCTCATAGGGCTTGGCATCACTGCTGTGCTCGTCTCTTCTCCAGAAACTTTTGCTTTTTTAAAAGTTTTCGGAACTGCTTATCTGCTGTGGTTAGGAGTGATGCTCATCCTGAGCGGTATAAAGGCTAATTCTGGCGGATATGCGGATACAAAGCATTGTGTGACATTAAAACAGGCCTGGCTGGCTAATGTATTGAACCCTAAAGCCATCCTTTTTTATCTGACAGTTGTTTCACAGTTCGCAGGGATAAAGGGAGATGTTTACAACTACCTAATGCTGGCATCAGTACATGTAGTGGTTATGAGCCTCTGGCTTTTCGCAGTCAGTCAGATGTTGATCTTTTCAGTAAAAAAAAACTAATCCCCTGGTACTCAAAAAGTACGTCAATATTGCTGGCGGAATGTTGCTCATTGCTTTTTCTCTTCACAACCTGACTCAATAGATTATCAGCTTTAGCCATAATGTCCGCTTATGGCACAAAGTGGACATCAGCACTGCATCCAGCGTTAAGCGAATTTCACTTTTAAAATCAATGAAATGCAGGAAGACAAAGCGCATGGGTAAGCCCACCTGCTCTGTGGTCTGCGATTTCATCGACTCCAGCTCACCGCTTTCCTATTGGTCATCACCTCACCCAGCCCTGCCGCTTTCGCGAAGTTTAAGACGCTCCAGCCGACGGGTTTTCCGTCCCGAAATTACCATTGCAACAACAAATACCATTGCAAAAAGTACAACGATGGTCGGCGCAGGCGCGCTGTCGATAAAGAACGAGAGATAAACTCCGCTTAACGACACCAGCACCGATACCAGGACCGCCACCAGCAGCGCATGTGAAAAACGTCGGGTAAGCAGCACCGCGATAGCACCAGGCGCAATTAGCAGAGAAATTGACAGGATAATCCCCACCGCTTTCAGGGTCGCGACAATCGTCAGCGAAACCATGCAGAGCAGCCCGTAATGCAGCAAACGCGCGGGTAAGCCAGAGACCTGCGCCTGCTGCGGATCAAAACTGAACAACATAAAATCACGCCACTTCACCGCAATCACTAACACAATTAACACTGCGATTAAGGATGTCTGAATAATGTCCGCGCCGGTAATGCCCAGCATGTCGCCAAACAGAATGTGATCGAGGTGCACTTCAGGTTTCACGGCGATGTAGAGGATCAGCCCCACCGCGAACATGCCGGAGAATACAATGCCCAGCACGGTGTCCTGTTTAATACGGCTGTTGTCCTGCAAAAAGCCACTGGCAACTGCGCAGAACAGACCCGCAACAAACGCACCCACCGCAAGCGGCAGTCCCACCATCCAGGCGAGCACAATGCCAGGGAATACCGCATGGCTCATGGCATCGCCCATCAGCGCCCAGCCTTTCAGCACCAGAAATACCGACAGCAGCGCACAGGGGATCGCCACCACCAGCGCGATCAGTAACGCGCTGTTCATAAACGCAAACTGAAAAGGTTCAAGGATCCACATCAGCCAGGCTCCTTTTCGGGCTGCTGACGGCCACGACGCCGGTTAGCAAGCAGGCCATGTTTCGGCGCAAAAACAAACGCCAGCAGGAACAGCAACGTCTGCGCCACCACGATGATTCCGCCCGTTGCGCCATCAAGGTAATAACTTGCCCACGCACCGAGAAAACTGGTGATGCTGCCAATGGCGACAGCAATCATGAGCAGACGTGGAAAGCGGTCGGTGAGCAGCCAGGCCGTCGCGCCGGGCGTCACCACCAGACAGATCACCAGAAACGCGCCGACGGTTTGCAGCGCCGCCACGGTTGAGACCGCCAGCAGAGTAAAGAACAGAATTTTCAGGCGTTCAGGCCGCAGACCGATGGCGCGTGCATGATTTTCATCAAAAAAGGTGACCATCAGATCTTTCCACTTAAACAGCAGAATGATGATCGACAGCCCGCCAATCAGAGCCAGCTGGAGAATATCGGCGGGTGCGATCGCCAGAATATTGCCGAGCACGATGGTCTGAATGTTCACTGCAGTCGGATTGAGCGACACCATAAACAGACCGAGACCAAAGAAAGAGGAGAAGATCAGGCCGATAATTGCATCTTCTTTTAAGCGCGTGCGCTGATTCAGCAATAGCATACTGCCCGCCGCCAGCCCACCCGAGAGAAACGCCCCCAGCGCAAACGGCAGACCCAGCATGTAAGCGCCCGCTACGCCCGGTACGATAGAGTGTGAAAGCGCATCACCAATCAGCGACCAGCCTTTGAGCATCAGATAACAGGAGAGAAACGCGCAGAGGCCGCCCACCATGGCGGAGACCCACATCGCGTTGAGCATGTAGTGATAACCAAAGGGTTCCAGTAGCAGTTCCATGATCAGTTCCCGTCTTCAGGTGCGGCGCGTGGGGCAATAAAAGGCCGCTCATCGTCGGTGATAATCTGATCGTCCAGCCCTTTCACCATCACATGCCGCAATACACCGCTGAACGCACGCTCAAGATTGGCGGCGGTAAAAGTGGTCCGGGTCGGACCGCTTGCCAGAACGGTGCCTTTTACCATCACCGTGTAATCGCAGAACGCTGTGACCGATCCCAGATTATGGGTAGAGACCAGCATAGTTTTGCCTTCGTCGCGCAACTCATCCAGGAGGCTGATGATTCTGGCCTCGGTTTGCACATCTACGCCGGTAAATGGCTCATCAAGCAGGATAACGCTGCCCTGCTGAGCAATGGCGCGCGCCAGAAATACCCTTTTCTTCTGCCCGCCAGAGAGTTCACCGATCTGGCGATGCCGATAATCCAGCATATCTACACGCGCCAGCGCCTCACTGACAATCTGCTGGTCGTGCGGTTTAGGCCGGCGCAGCAAGCCCATGTGACCGTAGCGGCCCATCATCACCACATCTTCCACCAGCACCGGAAACGACCAGTCGACCTCTTCCGACTGCGGGACATAAGCAACAAGGCTTTTCCGCAGCGCCTGCCGTGTCGGCATGCCTAACACAGAGATGCTGCCGCTGGCGAGCCGGACAAATCCCATCAGCGCTTTGAATAGCGTGGACTTGCCTGATCCATTAACACCCACCAGTGCTGCAATGGATCCGCCTGGCACGCTAAAACTGGCGTCATGCAGCGCAGTGTGACCGTTGCGATAGGTCACGGTGACATCGGAAACCACGATGGTATCTGTCATTGCGCTTTCTCTCCTGCTTTAATGCCCTGCACCAGCGTCTCTGTGGTAACCCTGAGCAAATCAAGATAGGTCGGCACAGGTCCCTGCGCATTGCTTAAGGAGTCGACGTAAAGTACACCACCGTAATGCGCCCCTGTTTCCCGTGCGACCTGACGGGCTGGCTTGTCCGACACCGTACTTTCACTGAACACTGCCGGGATAGCCTGTTTCTTCACCTGGTCGATGACTTTTCTCACCTGCTGCGGTGTGCCCTGCTGGTCAGCATTGATCGGCCACAGATAGAGCTCTTTCATGCCCAGGTCACGAGCCAGATAAGAGAAGGCGCCTTCGCTGGTCACCATCCAGCGTTTATTTTCCGGGATGTCGGCAATCTGCTGACGTAACGGATCCAATGCAGCGGTAATTTTTTGCTTATAAACGGCGGCGTTCTGACGATAGGTATCCGCATGAACCGGGTCATATTTCACCAGCGCATCGCGAATGTTATCGACATAGATCAGCGCATTGTCAGGAGACATCCAGGCGTGCGGGTTCGGTTTTCCATTATAAGGCCCCTCTCCAATGCCCATGGGTTTGATCCCTGCGGAGACCAGGACTTCCGGCACCCCGTCCAGATGCTGATAAAAACGCTGAAACCAGCGTTCGAGATTCAGCCCGTTCGCCATGATTAATTGCGCGCCCTGCGCCCGTTTGATATCGCCGGGTGTCGGCTGATATTCGTGTATTTCAGCACCGGGTTTGGTAATGGATATGACCTCTGCTGCATCGCCCGCTACGTTCTTTGCCATGTCAGCAATCACGGTAAAGGTCGTCACTATCTTAAATTTTTCTGCTGCATAGCTACTGGCTGTCATCAGGGTTGTCAGTAGCGCACTCAGTAAGAGAGTGGTGATTTTAGTTATCGGGACCATCGGGCGATCTCCAGAGGTGATTAAAAAGAGAACATAAATAGCATATGCTAATTTTTATAGCACAGGCTATACATTTGCGATAGCGCAGGATTGTGAAGTTTCTTCAGCAAGGAAGTTCGGGTGTGAAGTTTCGTAAATACGGATTCTTAACTATTGATGTGTAATGATTTAAATTTAACAGCGGAGCGCTTGTTGAAAAGGTGCCGCAGGGTGAAGAGCGGATTTTCCCAGCCCTCTTACCCCGGTTGGGTGAGCTGGAGGGCAGAAACAGGATTAAAAAACAGACCCGCCACAATTTTCCATTTACGGCGTAGAATTTGTCACCAGACTCCACATGCGTCAGTCGCATAGAAGTTCGACAATTAAAATAATCTTATTGATAGGCTGAATTGATTAAGCATTGTAAATTTTTTTGCTACAGTTAATGTTACTTACCGCAATCACCCAGGAGGATATTTTGTATTTTTCCAGCGACGAAAAAGCGAATGTCATCATTGGCGAAGCCGCAATGAACCTGTTTAATGCTGGTCAGGAAGTTAATGTTGAACTGCTGATTAAAGAGCTACAGGTTATGGCTGAGTCTGAAGTAAATGAGCATCGCCTTGAGCAGATGCAGCATGCGCGTCAATGGCTGATGGGATTCAAAACGATCAGTTCGCGTACAACCGCCCCGGCAAACTGGCTTTCCAGTACTCTGGGCAAAGAGCCTGCCGCTCCCGTCTCTGCTGATGATATTTTTTTCAAACACTGACGCAGTAGATAACCCCCTGCTGGCCTTAATATTCAGGCTAGAGTGCTGGCGGGGTGTTAACGGTACAAGAATATGGTACAATTTTTTCCTCGCTCCAAAATCCTCGTAACATCCTGTTTTACAAGCTATAGCATTTTTCGCACAAAAATAATTCTTCCAAAAATCCAAAATCTTGTACAACTTTTTGGAAAGATGTATAACTTGCGCGCTTAGTGATGTATAACTTACGCAGCCAGAGTGCATACATTTAAACCACCTGAGGACAACAACATGCGTCAGAACGGACAAACCCCGGAACCTATCAGTGATATTGCCCGTTACTTCAATCAGGCCAACTCACCTTCGCAACAGGAGACGCTGGGTTCGGTTGTGGTCGAAATTCTGCGCGCAGGTCATAGCCTTAGTCGTAAAACGATTTGCAGTAAACTCCTGAGTCGTCTCGAACTTGCCGCTACACCTGAAGAAGAGAGCCATCTGCAGGAATTAATCGCGATGCTCTTTCGCCGCGAGGATTGATTCTACTTACAGTCGCAGGTGTTAATCAGTACGCTGTTTCAGCCTTTATCCAGGAAGATTTACCGTAGTAAAAAGCCCAGTACTGCTTCCCGTATAAGGTGTGCTAAGTCGCACCCGCTCAGGTATACGGATCCGCAGCATGGCCATTGATTCGCAATCAGAGAAGCCAGTATGTACAGAAGTGAAGATGAGAAACTGACAGATGTCATGATCGGTGAAGCCGTTCTGACATTGCTTAAGTCAGACAAACCCGTTTCCAGTAATGCCTTAATCGCACAGCTCGAACTGATGGCCGCTGATGCTGCTGATGACGACGCGAAAGTGTCTGTTATTCGCAAAGCCATCACTGAAGTCCGAAATGGCATGGTAGCCGCACGCAAACGCGTGCAGGCTGACGGTACTGAACGTGACAAAAACACTCATCGTATGAACAGTGATGGTCCGCCTGACGGTTCGAAAAAACACTGATTAAGCGCAATGCGTGCCTGATATACGCGGCTACCTTTAAGCGAAGCGGCAGATCCACATAGAATTATTTAAAACGGCCTGGGCAAAACGAAAACAGCATCAACGCTCGTTTTGACTTCAACCATTGCATCTGACTCATTTTCCTCAGAGAAAAAAAAATCATGCAACATTCTTCATCAGATATTTCAATCATTGACTATTTTCGCAGTGCAGGCGATCAGCTTGCGCCGGAAACCGAACTGCTGGGTGCAGTGATTCGTGACATTGTTGCTGATCAGGGGCGTGTAACCAATAAATCCATCATCCTGTATCTGATCGCGGAACTGGAATGCACCTCAGATGTGGTCAGGCTGGATGTGTTGCGCAAAACGCTGGAAATCGTGGTTGGCCGTACGCCAGACGATACCGGCATCTGATAATCTCATCCTGCGTTATTGCGCTTAACGCAGGATACCCTGACCGCCTCGGCCCTTTTTAAACTGCCGTGACTTTAGCGATAAACTCTGCAGGCCACCTAAAAAATCGGATTAGAAAATTATCCTGCCCCCACTGGAACTGTAAGGCATTTTATTCTGGCGATACTGCTTTTATACAAACCTTTCAGGTAATAATCATTCAGGCTTAATAATTGTGACTGTTGAAATCAGGCATTTCTTAATCTGAAAGCCGCGACTGACAATCAACAATACGCAGAAGGTTCTGACTGAATTTTTTATTCAGATTTTAAACTGACGTGCTGAATAAAAAAGAAACAACAGACTGACAGAAAAGCCCTTTTCAAGCTGCCACCCTTATTCAATCCCTCTGTTCCTGTCGACATAAAAAGGTTGCCTGGCAGACTGTGCGTGTACTCAACAGTCGTCCTGTCCATCTTAATGCATCTTGCGGGTAAAAAAGCTTATCGCTTCCTGACACAGTGCTTTCAGCCTGCTGTCACGGGTTTCTTCGCTCAGGCGAAACAAGGCGTCCGTAATATCGTGAAAATGAACCGGCTCTCCCGCCTTGATCAAATCACTGACTACCGCACCAACCAGCGCGCGGATTTCGTTATCGTTGTCGTACTTCACACGACCTCCCGACGGTGTATGCATATACAGTCTATCATCAGCAGGAGGTAAAAAACAAAAAAGCCGTCATGACATAAATATAAGCGAAGCGGCAAAGAGATTATTAATTATACAACCCCGGAATATTATCTGGCTTTATTTTTTCCTGACATTGCCGTGAACCTGTAAATGGCTAAAACGAGGTTATAACCGCTGCAATCTATTTCATGCCTAATCTGACGGTAATCTGATTACAATATCCTGAAGCAGCAACCTGGCTAAATGTATTTATTACAGTCTTTTCGATTACTGTTTATCCCGATCACCTGCACGCAGGCTTCCCGGTCTGACAGGTTCTGACCTGTCGTTGTCAAATGATCATCAGACAATGGCCAGCACTATGATAAAACTATCTTCATTCACTGGTATCACGAGTAGCACATGGCTAAATTCACCCTGAAACAGATCGCAGCCCAGTCTGGACTCAGCCTGGCGACCATTGACCGTGCCCTGCATCAGCGCGGCAACGTGCCTGCCCGGACACAGCATCGAATCCAGCAGGCGATAGCGGATCTGGAACTGATGCAAAAAGCAGGGCTCGCGAGAGGAAGAACGATCTATTTCGACGTGATCATGCATACACCTGACCGCTTTCAGCCACTGATACGTGAGGCGCTCAGCAGTCAGATCGCCAGCTTCACCGCCTTTAAACTTCAGCTGCGTTTCCATTTCGGGGCGAATCTTACGGCGGAATCAATCAAGGCGCTGTTGAACAAAAATGCGTGTCACAGTCACGGCGTCATTCTTAAGGCGGCCTGTTCCGAAGAGCTGAACCTCACCCTTGAATCGCTGCTGAAACACCGTGTTCCGGTGGTGACCATGATGAGCGATTTGCCTGGCAGCGCGCGACTGCGCTATATCGGCATGGATAATTTTGATGCCGGTAAAGTGGCGGCGTTTCTGATGTCAAAATGGCTGCGGATTAGCCCATCTCATATTGTGGCGGTAACCGGCTGCCGGGATTTTATAGGCGAACAGGAGAGGATCCAGGGGTTTCAGCGAGCGATGCAACAGTTTGCGCCCCAGCATAAGGTAAGCGTTGTCGCAGGCGGGTATGGCATTGATGACAGGATGCATCATTCGGTGATGCAGTTTTTGCAGAATCATCCGGACGCAGACGCGATTTACACTGTCGGGGGCGGCAATCCAGGGATACTGCGTGCGTTTGCAGAACAAAAGCGCCAGGTGAATGCCTGTATCGGTCACGATCTCGATCAGGAGAATTGTGCCCTGCTGCAGGCCGGTAAAATTGATGCGCTGATTGAGCATAATTTACAGCTTGATGCGCTGTATGCCTTCAGAACGCTACTGGAGTTTCATGGATTTCTGCCAGCGTCAGCACCGCCTGCGCCTTACTCTAAAATCAATATCATTACCCGATATAACATGACGGCCTGAAACGCGTTCTTATTAATAAACCCTGCTTATAGCCCTATACGCACCGCGCTGGCTAATCACCCTTCGATCCACAGGTTACACTTTAACTCACCCTTAACAGCAGGAGTCAGTTATGAAAATTATCGCCAGCGGATCCCAACCTTCACGCAAAGGGCCCACCGAATATTTTACCGGCACAGTCCGGATTGATGCGCCATTTCAGGCATCCGAACCTGCCCGCGTGGGCGGTGCGACGGTGACCTTTGAACCGGGCGCACGCACCGCATGGCATACTCATCCCCTGGGGCAAACCCTGATCGTCACGCAGGGACAGGGCTGGATTCAGTGTGAAGGTGAAGCCATTCAGGTGATGAATACCGGGGATATCGTCTGGATCCCGGAAAATGTGAAGCACTGGCATGGCGCAACGCCGGATAACGCTATGACACACATTGCTATCGCTGAGTCACTGAATGGCTCGCCGGTTGACTGGCTGGAGCACGTCAGCGATCAGCAATATCAGCGCTAAAGGGCAGCGGGCATTTTGCCCGCCCCCTCTTTCAGTAAAACATTAAGTGCGCGCTCATTGCTCAGCCTGAGTGCCTGACGTAAGCGACCAGTGGCGCGTAAATATCCCCAGACAAAATTTAACCCTTTTATTGCCGTTCAGTTTAAGCAAATTTGTTAGCATTAAAGCTAAATGCTTCGTTTTACTGCATCCGAATTTCGACAGGAAAAATCGGTGACTTATAAATCTTTTATCTTACTTTTAATGGCATTAACGCTTTTATCCGGATTTCTGGTCGTGCCAGGGCTGAGCAGACTTAAACACAATTCTGAAATTGACTATCTGACCGGTAATCCTGATACGGCCTTTAGAATTTTTAGCCAGTGTAAAACTGAAGTGTCCGACGTGAACCGTTGTTACAACGCTTACAGCACAGCTGTCAATCTTGCGAACACAACGGATTGCTCAGCAGCAGGCATTAATCAACAGTTCCGATTCAAAACGCTGATTGAGAGTAGCTCAGCCCGTACAGTGGCTGATGAGATAAAAATAGTTTGCCCGAATGCACGTATCAACATTCCGCTAACATGATGCTCATCATGTCGTCATAGCACACGATAACGGCCCAGCCCCAGGGAGAAAGCCGCCCCGGGACTGGCTTGATCAGTAGAGACTTCTTCGGGTGCGCTGCACGGTGACGGCGATGGCCGTCAGCGCCACCAGCATAAGAAACACACCCAGGCCAACCATCGCGTTAAAGCCATAGGCTTTAAACAGCAGCAGACCGGCTATACAGCCGCTCAGGAAGGAGAATACTGTCGTCAGATGGGTGTGCAGCACTTTCTGGAAAAAACGGCGATCGTCGGTTTCCATATGCACTGCGTGCGACGTGTGGGCAAAGATCCAGGAACCCAGCGCAATGCCAGCATCGGTCAGCGTACCGGTAATGTGTGTGGATCTGACGCGGCCGTTGGAGAGCTGCGTTGAGGTCGCATTGTGAATCCCCATTAAAAAGCCCAGCATCACCAGCACTTCCCCATTAAAGCTTGGCCGATAGAACACGATCTCAAAGATCGATGCCGCCGTGAGCGCCGCCCCTTCCGCCATAATGATCAGACAGAAAATGGTGCGCAACTTATGTCTGATCCCGACAACCACAGCCAGCCGCGCAACGGTACAGCCCAGCACAAAGGCAATAATCAGTGCCATTAAAAACAACATGGTGTGAAGGTCGCTGGTGGTCACTTCCTGGGAGATCTGCGAGGTGTTACCCGTCATATGCGACGGGAAAAACCCAAACGCGCCCAGCGCCATAGCATTCAGGATGCCGGCGGTAGTGGCCAGCACCAGCGCCAGCAGTCGGTCTTCGGTATGCGAACGAACTTTCTTCTTTTTTATCAGCACAGGCTTCCCCACATCAGGTGAATACAAAACGGTCTTATAAGGCTTCAAGCATACAACCTGATGAGAATTATTCCTGTCAGAACCAGATAACTCTGATGAAATAAGCCATTAATTTTGCTGATTTTTATAAAGCAGATTCAGTTTACTTTTAAAAGTGTCAACGACGCGATGATTCACCAGCAGATGACCACAAAAGAGGCGGATAGCAAACTCAGTCAACGATAAAGAGCTGCGCGCCGGTGGGGGTAAACGAACGATGCGGTTCAGCATCGTCCGCCACCTGATAACTGACGCCCGGTGTCAGTACGAAACGGCGTCCATCGGCCAGTTCAGTGTGAAGCTCGCCCGCCATGCAGAGCAAAATATGGCCCTTTATGCACCAGTGATCGGCCACATAGCCGGGCGAATAGTCGACCATGCGAACCCGGATATCGTTAAATTCTACGGTTCGCCACGTCGCCTTTCCCTGGTCGCCTGGATGAACGGTCTCTTCAACCTGATCCCATTGCGTCAGGCCAAACGGCAGATTGTCTATTTTCATGCGATTCCCTTATTGAGGATAAACATTAAGACAGAGCCTGGAGCACCGCCTCTTCCGCGTGGATTTGCGTGGTATCAAACAGCGGCACGCTGGCATCCGTAGCATCCACCAGCAGTGTAATTTCAGTGCAGCCCAGAATAATGGCCTCGGCGCCCTGCGCCACCAGCTTCTGCATGATCTCCCTGTAACGACGTCGCGAGGCAGGATTGATTTCGCCCAGGCAAAGTTCCTGGTAAATCACCTCATGCACCAACAGACGGTCCGCTTCATCTGGCGTGATGACCTCAAGGCCAAAGTGCTGCTGAAGTCGCCCGCGATAAAAATCCTGTTCCATGGTGAATCGCGTTGCCAGTAACCCGATTTTACAGACGCCAGCCCGCTGAATGCGGCGTCCGGTGGCGTCGGCGATATGCAGGAGCGGGATGTCTGTAGCGGCGCTGATTTGCGCGGCCACTTTATGCATGGTGTTGGTACAGAGCACAATAAACTGCGCGCCAGCCCGCTCCAGATTACATGCCGCTTCAGCCAGGATCTCGCCCGCCTGCTGCCACTCGCCCGCTGCCTGAAGGTGTTCGATGCGCTGAAAATCGACGCTGTAGAGCACCAGCTCCGCCGAGTGCAGTCCACCCAGTTGCTGTTTAACCTGCTGATTGAGAATGCGGTAATAGAGCGCGGTAGACTCCCACGACATGCCGCCTAACAGACCAATGACTTTCACACTGCGCTCCGGGTTCAGGGGGTTCACTTCAGCATGCCAGATCGGCCATGTTCAGCAACGGCTTTATTCAGGCTGCCCTGATTTCAGGTCTGAAGCGCCAGGCCATCACCATCAGCAGCACTACGCCAGCGCTCATAATCAGCCAGGCCTGGTTCAGTGACGCACCGCTGTCACGCACCCAGCCCGCCACCAGCGGCATCAGCGCCGCAATCAGGTATCCCCCACCCTGCACCCTGGACAGCAAAATCACCGCTTCTCTTGCGCTTCGCGCATGGTCCAGCGTCACAATCAGCGACAGCGGAAAGAGTGCGCCGATGCCTGTACCCAGCAACAGCGCAGAGAAAACCGGCATCGTGTCCGGATAAAATACCAGACTCAGCAGCCCCGCCAGCAACAGGGCCAGCACGCCAAGCAGCAGTGGGCGACGATCGGGAAAACGATGTAATGTCGCCGAGACGATGAATCCTGCTACCACTTCGGTTAAGGTCAGCGCCGCGAGCAGATAGCCGCTGTGGCGCGCACTCCAGCCCAGCTGAATATAGAATGGCGGCAGCCAGGCCAGCACCAGCGTGTAGGCCCCGGTGCCAATGCCGAAAAACAGTGTAAGCAGCACAGTCCGCGGCACAGTCAGTGTTGTCGCATCCGGGGCCACATTAATCGGCGATGTCCGTCTGACCGAGGTCAGCCAGATCAGCAACGTCAACAGCGCTAACCCGCCGGAGATCGTCAGTGTGGTTTGAAGGCCCAGCCATGAGAATAGCGGTTCGGCACTGGCAGCGGTCAGTGCCGCGCCCGCCATAATGCCGGTGCTGAACAGTGCCATCAGCGTCGCCGCGGCTTCAGCAAAGCGTTGCCGGATCAGGGCGGGCATCAGCGCCTGTATCACGCCAATCCCTACGCCTCCCGCCAGCGCAGTTAGCATCAGCTGAGCGGAGGTCAGGTTAACACCGCGCCACAGGCAGGCAGCCGCCAGACAGAGCAACCCGACGGCGATGCCCGTTACCGGTCCCATGCGGGCGATGAGCCACGGGCCGGAGAGTGCCGCCAGGCCCATCATCGCTACCGGCAGCGTAGTCAGCAGGCTGAACGCGGTGGCTGACAGCCCGGCGTGCTGTTGCAACACCGGAAACAACGGGCCGATAATAGCCAGCATCGGACGCAGGTTCAGCCCGATCAGGAAAGCGATTGCGGCAAACAAAGTGGGGAATAACAGTTTATTTTTCATCATCGATGCCCTGACAGAGGATTGACGATGACAGCACCGGGCTGCCACCATTTATCTTAACGTTAAGATAAATTTCGCCCACTGTTAAGAGGGTGAGCACAACCCAACAAAATAACCCCAGCATCTACAGGTGATTTATGCATGACCATATTGATTTTGTTGTCAGTCAGTGGGACAACGCGATGCCCAATCTTGATGCCTCTTCCATGCGAATCTTCGGCAGAGTGCTGCGTCTGATGAAACATCTGGCGAAAGCGCGCAGTCAGGCACTGGCGTCGTTTGGCTTTCAGGAGGGGGAATTTGATGTGCTGGCGACGCTGCGACGGGCGGGCTCACCCTATCGCCTGTCGCCCACTCAGCTCTACCAGGCGCTACTGGTGACCTCCGGCGCGATGACTAATCGCCTGAACCGGCTTGAGCAGCAGCAACTGATTGAACGTGTTGCCGCACCGGATGACAAGCGCAGTATGCTGGTAGGGCTGACGCCTCACGGGCAGCAACAGATTGAGGACGCACTCCGTGTTCATACCGCAACGCAGGAGGCGGTGCTGGCGCCGCTGGCCGCGTCAGAACGCGCCGAACTGGAGAGGCTGCTGAAAACACTGCTGCTGGCGTTTCCCGGCGAAGCAGGATAGCACCGTCAGCGCTGGAGTTCGGCCACCGTCATGGTGAAGATAACTGGCTGATCATCAGCACTGGCATAGGCATGCGGCATATCGGTGCGCGCCACCGCCGCACAGCCCTGCTGCACCACGAGGTTACGCTCACCTAAGGTCAAAGCCAGCGTGCCCTGTTCGACGTGCAGCAGTTCCAGCGTGCCGGAAGAATGGCCGGTGGAACTGAACACCTCGCCCGCAAACATCTGCCAGCGCCATAGCTCGATCATATCCGGCCCGCGTGTTCCTGCCAGCAACTGCGCACTGCCTCCCTGCTCGCCCAGCCACAGCACGGGCATATCGCTGGTCTCTATCAGCCAGGCGTCAGGCGCATGCGAAACGTTGACGATATCCGCGACCGAGACGCCCAGCGCGGCGGCCACTTTACAGAGGATGGCAATGCTGGGATTGGCCACGCCCTTTTCAATTTCGACCAGCATCCCTTTGCTGACGCCTGCGCGGCGGGATAATTCGTCCAGCGAGAGCTTCTGGCTTTTACGCCAGCTTTTTATGCTGTCTGAAACAGCCTGATTAACACTGGCAACATCGGCGCCTGCATCGGTCGTTATATTGACTTTTTTGGTCATCGGTCATTACTATGAAATAAATTAGTCACTAAGAGAGTATCTGATGTTAACTGTTCATCCGTCAATCGATCCCGCCGTTTTCGCGCTCGCCCCAGGCTTTCGTGCCATGAGTATTGTGGTGGAGGCTGCACCGCTCACCCGACCGGAGGTCGCCAGCGAAGCACTGAAAAGCGCCTGCCAGCAGGTGTTAAATGATGATGTGGTCTGGGCAGACGCGCATCTTGTCGCGTGGGCTGAGGTATTCAAAGCCTTTGGTGCCAAAGCAAAACGAACGCCCTGTTCTGCTGAAGCATTACGCAAGCGCGTGCTGCGGGATGGCGCATTGCCGGCTATCGATCCGGTTGTCGATCTCTATAACGCCATCAGCATTCGTTACGCCCTGCCTGTCGGCGGTGAAAATATCGCTGCTTATGCTGGCGCGCCGCGTCTGGTGATTGCTGACGGCAGTGAACGTTTCGATACCGTCAAAGAGGGCGAGGTGGTTTACGAGTCACCGGAACCGGGTGAAGTGGTCTGGCGTGATGATGAGGGCGTAACCTGCCGCCGCTGGAACTGGCGTCAGGGTGTACGAACCCGACTGGATGCCAGCGCACGTCAGATGTGGTTCATTCTGGAAAGCCTGCCCGCGATGCCGCTCTCCGCACTGCGGCAGGCCAGCGACGATCTGGTCACAGGCTTGCAGCAGATGATGCCAGGTGTGCAGGTCAATGCGACGCTGATTGAAGCGCCAGCAAGTTGAACATTGCCTTAACACCGGTTAAACAGGGTTAACGATGACCTGAATGTGTGGCAGCATACGCGCCCTGCGTCTGGCCATATCCGGCTGACTTAACGCCACACTACCGGTGATTCCAATGGCTAAAGTAAAATACATCTTTCCCCTGTTGCTGATCCTTGCTCTGGCTGCCTGGTGGTTTATCCCTCACGACAGTGAAGAAGATAAGGCGTATTACGTTGCGGTTTTCTGCGCGATAGATCACGACAGTGCGCAACCGCTCGACCGGCAGATGCAAAACGTTATTGAAGGCGGCAACTCTGACTATGCATTGCAAAAAATTGCTTATAAACCCGCGCTGGGCCGCAGTGTCATTAGCCGCTGGCAGCAACTGACGACTGATGAGCAACAACGCGCCGCGCAGGATAATGTTATCTGCCAGCAACTGCTGAGGCGCTGAAAGATGGCGGGGAGTATTATCTGATCATTCAAAGAGTGAAGGAGAAAGTATGACCCTGCCAGAACGTAAGAATTATCCGCAACTGGGCGAAGTCAAAGCGCCGTATGTCCACGCCGTTAAACATGGCGCAACGCTTTATGTCTCCGGGCTGACCGCCTTCGGGACTGCGGCTCAGCAGGGCGATATCGCTGAACAGTCAGAGGCTATTTTTGAACAACTTAAAGCTGTTGCTGCTGCTGAGAAGACGTCCCTCGCCGCGCTGATGAAAGTCACAATATTTATCACCTCTTTTACGGAGATCGCCGCGCTGCGGGAAGTGCTTTATCGCCATTATGGTGAGCATCTGCCTGCCAGCTCGCTGGTTCAGGTCAGCGGCCTTTTCTCCACAGATCTGCGCATCGAGATTGAAGCCATTTTTGCCCTTTAAGGTGCAAACCGCGATCTCTCAGCGGCTACAGCTGTAAATCTGCAGCCGCTGCACCCCGCGCCAGATAACCGATGCGATAAACTTCCTGCTCGCCGGAAGGTCGCTGCTGAGACGCGTCAATGTTTACTCCCTGCCAGCGGGTCACATCCCAGGCGCGTAAACCTGCGGTTTCCGGCAGTGCCGTCAGATCGGAATGGGCTGGAATCGTCCAGCGCTTCAGTGTCATAAAGCGGGCTTCAGCCAGATTAGTGATGTGGGTTTGCCCCTCCAGCGTCAGCCAGCTTTCGATGCCCGGCCAGCCAAAATCCCTGACCAGTGTCGCGAAGCCAGGACTTTGCAGGAAACGCTGCATGCCACTCGCCTCCCGCCAGAAATAGACCGGCGCATAACGGTTTTCATTCAGTCCGCCATCGTCAAGGCAGGCACAGAGATACGCTTTGGCCACCAGACCCGGAAAGCCATCCAGCCGGGCACCGTTTAGCCTGATGCGCTGTTCAATAATGCCCATATCGTAGTCAGCAGGCAGAGTGAAACGATAGTGCATGATAATCATAACGCCTCCAGTGCCAGCATCTGGCCGCCGCTAAAGCTCCACTCTTCGGTGCTGTTGAACTGAATAATGATCATCACGTCGTCAGAATCGATTGCCATCTCAGCCTGAAGTGCCACACAGAGTGCATGATAAAACCGCTGCTTCTGTTGCCGGGATCGCGGTCGGCCTGCCGTCACCTGAAACAGCACGAAATTATCGCTGCGCCCACCGCTGAGATAGTGGCGGTCAAATACCCGCTGAGAAGCAGGAAGCATCTCAATCACCTGAAAACAATCGTGCTCAGGCACGTCAAATTCTTCCACCAGCGCCTGCTGAAGCAGCATGGAGATCTGATGCAGGGCCGCCTCGTTGTAGCGCTGACACAACGTTATTCGGGTGAAGGGCATCAGTGGTTATCCTCCAGAAAGCCCAGCGCGGTGACGGCGGCCGGCCAGCCTGCGTAAAACGCCAGGTGGGTGAAGCTTTCCACCAGCTCATCCTGCGTCAGCCCATTCTTACGGGCAAAATCAATGTGCCACGACAGCTGCTGGACGCGCCCCAACGCGGTTAAGGTTGCCAGCGTTAGCAGGCTGCGTTCGCGCGGTGACAGCCCGTCGCGCTGCCAGATATCGCCAAACAGCACCTGCTGAGTGAGTTCGGCCAGTTTTGGCGCGCGCTGCGTCAGTGTTTCCCGATCCCGTGAATTTTTCATTGCACACTCCTGAGTAGTCAGTGAGAGTGTCACTCAGGCCTTTAATCCTGAAAATCAAATTAATCAGCATGAACCATCCATCTTTACAGGACGATAATGACTAAGGTACCGGAGTCACTCGATATAGATGCGCTGCGCAGTTTCGTGGCGGGCATTGATGCGGGCAGCTTTGCGCTGGCTGCACAGCATCTTTGCCGGTCGACCTCAGCCGTCAGTGCGCAGCTTAAAAAACTGGAGCAGCAGTGCGGCACGGCGCTGGTGATGAAAAAAGGGCGGAATCTGCAACTGACCCGCAGCGGTGAACAACTGATGAGTTACGCCAGACGTCTGCTGTCACTGAACGATGAGACGTTACGGGCCGTGAAAGGCGAAGCGTTGCAGGGTGAAATACGCATCGGGATGCAGGAGGATTTTGGCGAGGCGTTGATGCCTGCCATTCTCGGTGCGTTTAACCGTCAGCATCCGGATGTGATGCTGACCGCACGCGTCGACCGAAACCTGCCGCTGCTGACGGCGCTGGCACGTCATGAGCTGGATTTGGCGTTGCTGTGGCAGGCAGAACAACAGGCGAGCACACAGTTGATTGGTCAGTGTCCGTTGGTCTGGATTCAACATACTGCGTTTGATCTGGCGGGGTATCTGAAGCGCGGCGAAGCGCTGCCGCTGGTGGCGTTTGATGCGCCCTGTGTAATGCGAACACGCGCCACGCTGGCACTGGATGAGGCAGGCATTCCATGGCGGATAGTGTTTACCAGCCACAGTCTTAGCGGGATTTGGGCAGCAGTACAGGCCGGGCTGGGGATGACTCTGCGCACCCGCGCAGGAATGCCGGATACGCTGGTAACGGAATCACAGCGGCTGCCACAACCCGGCTATCTGGGTATCGCGCTGGCCCGCTCAGATCAGGGCGATGACCCGGCGCGGGCGCTGTTGCAGCACCTGATCTCAGAAGCCGCCCTGCCCTTTATTGCGCGCTGATCTGAAATGCCCGCTGACGCAGCAAAGAACAGGCGAGAAGGTGTGCTATCCGGCAAATAACATTAAGGCTGAAGTTTACTCAGGACGGACTTAACTGGCTCGGCGGTGAGATGTGACGAACGGTTATCTGATGCGCCGATCCATAAAAGACTCACTGCCATGACTGCTGAAATAAAAATTGTACGAATATCCATAAATCCTCCCCGGAACAAGATGGATAAAGTAATTCAGGCAGCGGCGAGTTAATCGCGGGATAAGATACGCTTTAAAGGGTCTGAGTGAGAAAAAGTGGCGCAGATTTCGCCACGTCTGAGTGACAGGTGTAAAGATCAGAGGGATGCGTTCACGGCATTACCCGCCGCAAGCCATTCGCCTCGGCTAAGGGTAAACATCAGGTTGGGAGGAAACCCCTCTGGATCATCGACCTTTTTCAAAAAGGTTAAGCCTGCTTTTTCTAATACACGGCGCGAAGCCAGGTGGTTCTCGCGTGTCACCCCCGTGATGACACTCAGTCCGGCCTCCTCAAATCCGTAACGAATCGCTCTGCGGGAAAGCTCGGTCGCATACCCTTTTCCCCAGGCCGCTGGCTCAAAACGGTAACCGAGATTGTTTGTCTGACGGCCGTCGAACCGGCTTCGGAAGACGCCACCAAAGCCGATGATTTTTTCCGGATGCGCTTTCTCACATATCGTCCAGTCGCCAAAACCCTGATCTTTGTAGAGATGCAGCGTGCGCTCAAGGGACTGAACAGCATATTCCCTGTCTGGCCACGGACCGCGCGGGTTAAATTTATGCGTTTCGGGGTCGCTATAGATTCTGAAGAGGTCGTCGAGATCCTCACGAACGGTATATCTGTAGAGCAATCGCTCTGATTCCCAAATCATCCTTTGCTCCTTTAGGGTACCAATCCGATACTTCTTTATAGCAGCAGCCTCTTCTGACACCAACTTTTCCGGCTCTTCAACCGTTGGCTAACCACGGAAAGTGTGCCGCATCTCATACAGGCCCGCTGAATCATGGCGGTACCCCATCAAAAAAAAAGGACGCGCTATCTGCTCGCGTCCGTTCCTTTCTTACACCTGGCAGTTAAGCTGCACTGTGAACACGAAACGAATCAACCATGCCACGTAACGCATGTGCCTGTTCAGATAGCGACTGTGAAGCCGATGAAGACTCTTCCACCAGCGCGGCGTTATTTTGCGTCACCCCATCCATCTGACTGACGGCAACACTGACCTGCGAAATGCCCTGCATCTGCTCGGACGAGGAAAGGGAAATATTGTCCATCGCTTCAGCCAGTTCACTCACCATACCCACAATCTTCAGAATGCTCTGGCCAGTGCCGGCTGCCACCGAGACACCTTGCTCTACCTGGCCGACCGTCTGCTCAATCAGCGATTTGATATCCCGTGCTGCGGTCGCGCTTCGCTGCGCAAGCGAACGAACTTCACCTGCGACGACGGCAAATCCACGTCCCTCTTCTCCGGCCCTTGCGGCTTCAACAGCCGCATTGAGCGCCAGAATGTTGGTCTGGAAGGCGATGCCCTCGATCACACTGGTGATATCGCGAATTTTTGCCGCACTGAGTGAGATACCATTCATGGTTTCGGACATCTGATGGACATCATTTTCCCCACTGCGCGCCAGTGAGGCGGTTTCACGTGCCGAACCGGCCGTCTGCTGTGCACCCAGCGTATTACTCTTCACCGTGGCGGTAAGTTGCTCCATACTGGCAGCCGTTTCCTGCAGCGCCGCCGCCTGCTCTTCAGTGCGTGAAGACAACTCGGTGTTACCACGGGAAATCTCATCCGCCGCCAGCGCCACAGAGCCTGCAGATTCTTTGATTCGTGAAACCAGTTCGCTTAGGTTGGTCTGCATACTATCCAGTGAGGCCAGCAGGCTCCGGGTATCGCCACGTCGCAATGCCACCGTAGTCGTCAGATCGCCAGAGGCGATGGCTGCAGCAAGCCGCTGCGCCTGAGCGGGTTCTCCTCCCAGTTGACGCATGAGCGTGCGCACAGTAAACAGACAAGTCGCCAGGGCCAGCAGGATTGAAATGCCCGCCAGAATCATCAGCGTGAAGCCGGTACGCGCTGAGGAATCACTGCTCATCACCACCGCTCTCTGCCCCTCCTCACTCTGGATTGTTGAAAGGGTATTAAGCGCATCAAGCAGAGTACGCTGTGCAGCTCGCGTCACGGTCAGCAGGTAGGTTGTGGCTTCCTGAGGACGATTAGCAAGGCCGAGACGACCGGCCTCTTCCAGCGAGTCGAGCGTGGACTTTTCTACCGACAATCCTTTATTAAATGCCTCGCGGGCGGCGGGCGTGGCATCGTCCATCATGCGGGCCAGCTTCTCACGGTTGGTGATGTAAAGCGCCTTCTGTGTCTGCAACCGTTTCCACTCCGGCTCCATCGCTTTGGTATCGGTCAGTAACGCCATATTGCGCACTGCAATACCCATATCACGCAGGCTGCCACGCATATCAAGCACCATCTGATAGCGTTTCATCTGCACATTAACCACATCGTTCATGCCATTTCGGGCATTATTAAGGGCGTGTAATGCAATACCGCTGCAGAGAATAAATAGCAGAATGAGCAGGCCAAAGCCGGCATACAGTCGAGTTGAAATTTTCAATGGCGAGTCTCACGGGTGGATGTAATCAGGTTGTAATGTCTTTCTGCTATCGGCATAGAGCGGACAAAATGTAGTCATGACAGGTAATAAACTTTTTCGGCAACGGCGTCAGGACATTCATGCGAGGCCATTATCACAACGGGTGACATATCGGTTCTGAACCCGCAGGTAATGGTGGTAGAGTTTCGCTAAAACGGGTGTAGCAGATTTGTGGCGTTTCCACGTCCCGGAATCTGATCGATGAAAGGAAAGTGCAATAATGGATGAACAGCGCAGCATCATCACCGAACTGACTGAACTTGAGCGTCTTTATGGCACGGTTGGCCAGCCCTCTATCGCTAAGGTGACCGACCACATTCATTCCACCTATCGTCCATTTATCGCCGCCTCGCCTTTTGTCGCGCTGGCAACGTCGGGGCCGGAGGGACTGGATGTTTCACCGCGCGGCGACCCGGCAGGTTTTATCAACATTGAAGATGACAAAACCCTGTTGTTACCCGACAGACGCGGCAACAACCGCATCGACAGCCTGCGCAATATTTTGCATAACAATCGCGTCGCGCTGCTTTTTCTCATTCCCGGTATTGGCGAGACGTTACGCATCAATGGTAAAGCAGAAATAGACACTGACCCGTTGCTGCTCCAGCGCTTCGCCGTCAATAATCAATTACCCAGGACCGTACTGCGTATTACCGTCGACAGTGTGTTTTTCCAGTGCAGTCGGGCCATTATTCGCGCTAAATTATGGGATCCTGCTGAACAAATCGCGCGAAACAGGCTGCCCAGTCCCGGAACGATACTCAAAGATCTTTCTGACATTGATGGCGAAGCGTATGACGCTGCCCTGCCCGAACGCATAAAAAATACGCTTTACTGATATCCGCATCCAGCAGGTAAGCGCGGTGTGGCGGTGTGGCCTCCCACACCGCGCTTACCCGAAACCTGATATGCCATCAGCAGCGCCGTTACGTCTGACTTGAAATGCGGTTCTGTTCTGATTCATCTGATTGCACACTTCTCATACTGACGGGTTGAACGACACCGGTTGCGGCAATGGCAGGCGCTCCAGCTCTATTGGTCAGAGCTGCTAGCGTAAGACTGATACCGACTGCGATGTTCACTCAGATCCACAAACGGCGGTTTTCACTTACACTCAACGGATAAATTCCAGGCGCAGTGGCTGCGCGTTGCCGTGAGAATAATGTCGAAATCCCAATCTGATGTGATCTTAGCGCGGTTTTCACCCGCTACCCGACGCTGGTTTTCTGCGGCCTTTGCTGCACCGACGCCGGTACAAAAAGCGGCCTGGCAGGCCATTGCCGGCGGAGAGCACGCGCTGGTGATCGCGCCTACCGGTTCCGGGAAAACACTGGCAGCCTTTCTCACCGCCATCGACACGCTGTTTCAGGTCAGAACCGACGAGCCCGCTCCCACGCGTGAAACCACCACCCGTATTCTCTATATTTCGCCAGTCAAAGCGTTAGCTGCCGACGTTCAGCGCAACCTGAATCTCCCGCTGGCAGGCGTTTACGCCGAGCGGCAGGCGCTGAATTCGCCCGCGATCACGCTGAATATCGGCATGCGATCAGGCGATACCCCTGCCGCTGAGCGTGCCCGTCTATTGCGACGCCCGCCCGATATTCTGATCACCACACCCGAATCGCTGTTTCTGATGCTGACGTCGAAAGCGCGCACGACACTGCAGGGCGTGACCACGGTGATTGTCGATGAGGTGCATGCGGTAGCGGGATCAAAACGCGGTTCGCAGCTGGCGCTCAGTCTGGAGCGACTGGATGCATTACTGCCGCAACCTGCCCAGCGCATCGGGCTGTCCGCTACAGTACGACCGGTTGAGCGGGTAGCAGCTTTCCTTGGCGGCTGTCAGCCGGTTCAGGTGGTTAATCCGGCCGCCAGTCGCACGCTGCACCTGACGATTGAAGTACCGGTTGAGGATATGACCGATATTGCCAGCGCCGATGACCCGATGGATGACGCCACCTCTGCCAGCGGATCAATCTGGCCGCATATCGAAGCGCGCATTCTGCAGCAGGTCATGGCCCATCGCGCTACGCTGGTATTTGTGAATTCGCGAGGTCTGGCGGAGAAACTGACCGCGCGGCTCAATGCACGTTTCATGGCGCTCCAGACAAACGCTGACGATCAGCATGAAGGGCGTAATGACACTGACGATCTTATTGCCCGCTCACATCACGGTTCCGTCTCGAAAGAACAGCGCGGCGAGATTGAGGCCGCCCTGAAGCAGGGCAGTCTGCGCTGCGTGGTGGCGACTTCCAGCCTGGAACTGGGCATTGATATGGGGCCGGTGGATCTGGTGATTCAGGTGGGAGCACCGCTGTCAGTCGCCAGCGCCCTGCAGCGTGTGGGGCGCGCCGGGCATCAGGTCGGCGGCACCTCCACCGGCATCCTGTTTCCCCGCACCCGACGCGATTTGCTGGATTCAGCGGTGATTCTGAAGTCGATGCGCGAGGGTCAGCTTGATGCGCTGGCTCCCCCGCGAAATCCGCTCGATATTCTGGCGCAGCAGACGCTGGCCGCCGTGGCAATGGATACCCTGCAGGCTGATGAGTGGTACGCGCAGGTCTGCCGGGCCGATCCATACCGCAGCCTGTCGCGTCGTCTGTTTGATGCCACGCTCGATATGCTGGCGGGTAAATTTCCGTCGGACGCCTTTGCTCAGCTGCGGCCGCAGCTGGTGTGGGATCGTCAGAGTGGGCTGCTGACAGCGAGACCCGGCGCACAACATCTGGCCGTGACCAGCGGTGGCACCATTCCCGATCGCGGCATGTTCAGCGTCATTCTGCCGGAAGGTGAAGAGCAGGCCGGATCACGTCGGGTCGGTGAACTGGACGAAGAAATGGTCTATGAGTCGCGGGTCAACGACATCATCACCCTGGGCGCAACATCGTGGCGGATTCAGCAGATCACCCACGATCAGGTGCTGGTGGTACCCGCGCCCGGCCGTCCGGCCCGTCTGCCCTTCTGGCGCGGAGAAGGCGTTGGCCGTTCAGCGGATTCAGGTGCCAGCCTCGGGATGTTTCTGCGTCAGCTTAACGCGGCGTCACCAGACGATGCGCAGCAACAGCTGCAGGCGCTGGGGATGAATTTCAGCGCCGTCACCAATCTGCTGGCTTTACTGGCTGAACAACGCGCCGCAACCGGTGTGCTGCCGGATGATCGCACGTTGCTGATTGAACATTGCCGTGATGAAATCGGCGACTGGCGAGTGATCCTGCACTCGCCGTGGGGCAAGCGGGTCAATGCGCCCTGGGCGCTGGCGATTGCCGCCCGCATCCAGCAACGTATGGGATTTGATGCGTCTGTTGCGGCCAGCGATGACGGCATCGTGGCCCGCTTTCCTGCCAGCGAGGGGCTGTTACCCGGCGCTGAACTGTTCATGTTCGACGCCGACCAGCTCACCCAGGAAGTCACTGAGAGCATCGGTCAGTCGGCGCTGTTTGCCGCCCGCTTCCGGGAATGTGCATCTCGCGCGCTGCTGCTACCGAGACGTAATCCGGGTAAGCGCTCGCCGCTCTGGCAGCAACGACTGCGTGCCGGCCAGTTGCTGGAAGTCGCACGTCAGTTTGACGATTTCCCAATCCTGATCGAAACCGCACGCGAATGTCTGCAGGATGTCTACGACCTGCCTGCGCTACACCATTTGATGAAACAGGTGACACAGGGCAGCGTAAAAATGGTTGAGGTGACGACCGAACAACCCTCCCCTTTCGCCGCGCCTCTCCTGTTTGGTTACGTCGCCGAGTTTATCTACGCCAGCGATGCACCTCAGGCAGAACGGCGCGCCTCATTGCTGACGCTCGACACCAACCTGTTGGGTGAACTGCTCGGTCAGACCCGCAGGCGTGATTTACTGGCACCTGACGTTGTTGAACAGGTTGAGAAAGAACTGCAGCGCCTCGATGACCGCTATCAGGCACAGCATACAGAAGGCATTATCGACGTACTGCGCGACCTCGGTCCGCTCTCCGTTGCAGGTATTGCGGCACGGTTCAGCGGCAGCGACTCGCAGATCGCAGAAGCAGTCGCGCAGTTCGCTGTCGCCCGGCGAATCATTCCGGTTACTCTCGCGGGTGAAGATCGCTGGTCAGTGATTGAAGACGCGGCCCGCCTGCGCGATGGGCTGGCCGTCGTGTTGCCTGACGATCTGCCCGCGACCTTTCTGGCGCCGCAGGCCGATCCACTGCGCGATCTGATTAACCGTTTTGCCCGTACCCACACGCTGTTCACCGCCCGACAACTGGCCATGCATTTTGGTGCAGGTGTCGCCGTGGTGAATGCGGTGCTGCTTTCTTTGCATCAGCAGGGCAGCCTGCTGAATATGGGCGCGGCAACGGGTGAATCGGAAATGGCATGGGTCTCCTCCGAAATATTTAAACGGCTGCGCTTACGTTCACTGCAATCAGCACGCGAAGCAACCCGCCCTGTTCCACCCGCCGCCTGGGTCAGCCTGCTGCTGGAGCGTCACGGTCTGCTTCGCCCTCAGCGTGAGGAATTGTTGGGTACAAACGGGCTGTTGCGGGTGATCGAGCAACTGGCGGGTGTGCCGTTACCGGCCTCGCTATGGGAGTCGCCAATCCTGCGTGCCAGGATAGCCGACTATCAGCCCGCGATGCTCGACGAGCTGTTAACCCGTGGCGAGGTGATCTGGTGCGGTCACAAAATGCTGGGGCAGAATGATGGTCTGATCTCGCTGCACCTCGCTGAATATGCCACTGAAACACTGCCGGTGATTGATACCACCCAACCTCTGACGTCTGTACAGCAGGCGACTATTGACGTTTTGAGCCGCGGTGGCTCGTGGTTTGTTCATGAGATCATGGCACAGATGGAAGAGGAGACTCAGCCCACAGAGATCTATGACGCCCTGTGGCAGCTGGTCTGGCAGGGCTATGTCAGCTCCGACAGCTGGATTGCGGTACGGGGGTTGCTGACCACGCCGGGCGTGACCCGTTCGCGTCCGGCGCCTGCATTGCGCACCCGTTTTGGTCAGCGCTTCACACCAGGCGCTCTGCCCGCGCGCCGTCCGGCGGTCAACACGCTGGCGGGGCGCTGGTCACGGGTTATCAGAACGGAGATTGCGCCTGCCCGGATGGCTCTGTCGCTGGTGGAAAATTTACTCGACCGTTATGGGGTGATCACACGTGGCTGTGCAATATCGGAACAAATCCCTGGCGGATTTCCCGCGCTGCAGCCGGTGTTACGTGGCATGGAAGATGCCGGTCGGCTACTGCGCGGGCGTTTTGTGGCCGGTGCAGGTGGTGCGCAGTTTGCTGACAATCTGACTATTGAACGGCTGCGGATGCTGGCAGATAACCCGCAAATCACAACCGAGGCAGTGTCACTGACCGCGATTGACCCGGCGAATCCCTTTGGCGCAATGCTGAGCTGGCCGTCCCACGCCAGCGGCATTCGCCTGACCCGGCGGCAGGGCGCACGGATCGTGATCGCAGGCGGCGCACTGATGCTTTATCTGACGCCATCAGGCAAAGAGTTGCTGACCTTCAGCGACGATCCTGCACGGCTTGAGGCGGCCGTGGCGGCTTTGGGCGTGGCGCTGAAACGGGATAAGTCCGCCAGCTTTACGCTGGAGACGGTGGATGGGGAACCGGTCACGCAGTCACCGCTGCTTAACACGCTGCGACATGCCGGATTTTCACGGGTTCCGCAGGGGTTCAGCTGGTATAGCTGAGTTTTTTGCACGCTCGTTTGTTTCGCGTACAAAGTCGATAAAGGCCTGAAGCGGTGCCGGGATCAGACGTCGATCGTTGTAGTAAAGCCATGGACCGGAAAAAGTCAGCCACCAGGATTGCAGCAGCGGTTCCAGCCTGCCGCTGTCCAGGGCTGGGCGGAGCCACTCATCAAACAGATAGATCACGCCGCTCCCGGCGATGGCCGCCTCCACCGCCAGATCCATTGCACCACCGACGGTGACCACCAGCGGCCCGCTGGTTTCAACACTAATCTCTTCACCCTCCCGACTGAAGGTCCAGTCTGCCATGATGCCGCTGGCATAACGGCCACGCAGGCAGCGGTGATGGATCAAATCGCGTGGGTGTTCCGGTCGGCCATATTCAGCCAGGTAAGCCGGGGAAGCCGCCAGCGCGAACCGCTGCTGACGCGGGCCAATCGGTATCGCCACCCTATCCTGCTCAAGCCGCTCATCGTAGCGAATCCCGGCGTCACAGCCGTCACGAAAAACGTCCTGCACATTGCTTTCCGCAACGATTTCCAGCCGGATATCGGGATAACGCCGCAGGAACTCTGGTACCAGAGCAGGCAGCACCAGCCGCGTGGCGCTGACCGGGACATTCAGCCGCAGCGTGCCGCCTGGCGTGTTGCGGTAACGATTCAACGCATCCAGCGCAGCGTTCACTTCATTCATTGCGGGCAGAAGACGCTCTATCAGCGCCCTGCCCGCTTCGGTTAACACCACGGTGCGTGTGGTGCGATGAAACAGTCGAATCCCCAGTTGCTGCTCCGCCCGTCGTACCGCATCGCTCAGCCGCGAAGCATTGCTGCCCGTGACGCGCGCCGCTTCCCTGAATCCTCCCGCTTTTGCCACCACGACTACGGCATCCAGCAGCGCCATATCAATCGCCATTGTGCATTACCCCGTACAGTCTGTCCTGATTTCACCGGATAGTTGCACAGCTAAATCACCGTTACAATTGATCTACATCCACGCAGGAGGTTTCCATGTCAGATATCACCATGACTTTTATGTTAGGCGATCGTGAAGTTAACCGTCTCGGCTATGGCGCGATGCAACTGGCCGGGCCGGGCGTGTTTGGCCCGGTCAAAGATGAAGCCCGGGCAATAGAGGTTTTGCGCAACGCCATTGCGGCAGGCGTCAATCATATCGACACCAGCGACTTTTACGGCCCGCACGAAACCAACCACTTAATAAAAAAAGCACTTCATCCCTATCCGCAGGATCTCTGCATTGTCACCAAAGTAGGCGCCCGCCGCGACGCCAAAGGCGGCTGGCAGGCGGCGATGGAACCGGAAGCGCTGACACAGGCGGTAGAAGATAACCTGCGCAACCTGGGTCTTGACGTGATTGAGGTGGTGAACCTCCGCAGCATGTTGCATCCGGCTAAACCTAAAGAGGGCTCGCTGGCACCACAGCTTGAGGCGCTGCTGGAACTCCAGACACGCGGGCTGATTCGTCACATTGGCCTGAGCAACGTCACTGCTACGCAAATCGCAGAAGCCCGGGCGATGACGCCGATTGTCTGCGTGCAGAATATGTATAACCTTGCGCATCGACAGGATGATGAGCTGGTGGATCAGCTGGCGCAACAGGGTATCGCTTACGTCCCTTTTTTCCCGCTGGGCGGTTTCTCTCCTCTGCAGTCGGATCGGCTTAATGACGTGGCTGCGTCCCTGAATGCCACCCCGATGCAGGTTGCACTCGCCTGGCTGCTGCGGCGCTCGCCCAATATTCTATTGATCCCCGGCACCTCTTCTCCGGAACATCTTAAGGAGAACCTCGCCAGCGCCAGTCTGCAACTGTCAGATGAAGTGATGGAAAAATTGAATACCCTGTAACATCAGGCCCTACAATGCGGGCCTGGTACGATTCAGTAACTGTTCAGGCAGGCCGCCAGGTGCGGCTTGTCACTGCAACCAATATGGTGATCGATTCGTTTTATCATATAAGGGTAAAACGGGTTGGATGTCGCACGCATAATTGAGTCCAGCCCGACAATCAGCACCGCACTCTCGCCACGCAGTGACAACGTCCCAAAACTGATACCAAACTCATTTTTCTTCGCGGGCGCACTGCCATATAACCCATCCTCAGCCGGGAATGGAATAGCAACGTGTGACAGCGAGTAGAGATCCGCCGGATAGTCGATTGCCAGCGGTTGAATCCGCTCCTGAATCTCACCCGCGGGTACACTTTTCGTCACCATTTTCAGCGTAGTGGCGGAAGCATTGGTGATGACCGTCGAGGCATAATTGCGACGTGCAGCGGGCAACAGCTGATTAACCGCCGTATAAGAGGAGTGACGAAATAGCGGGCTGACGCTGACCGCCTGATTGATATCTAACAGCACCAGTTCACTGCCGTTCTGCGGCAGAAAGTTATACAACGAGCGGATTACCGAGGGTGTACTGACAGTGGAATCCATCACCGACTGGAAAGTCAGTACCGGCGGGAAGCCGGACAGCTGCTGATTACGTGCATACTGCTGGATCTCTTTCTGCAGCGCCTGTGTCAGTAAATAGGTCTGCCGGGCAGCGTGAACGGGAAAAGAGTTATATTTAAACGGATTAAATTCCGGCACGATATTCAGCCACGCGGTTTTTGAGAAAGCAGGGAAAACCGAGGGCAGCCCGGCGATACCGGCGAAGCGGGCAAAACTTGTCACACCGATCATCGGCGATAACAGAATCAGCTGTTGCGGACGACGCAGGGAATGATCGCCCAGACTGTCGAGCGCATATTTTACCGCCAGCGCCCCACCGTTCGAGAACCCTACCAGATGGAGCGGCGTCTGCGTGCCTGCCAGACGGGTCGCTTCCCGCACCGCCAGACGTGTGGCGGCCATCCAGTCCTGCCAGTCAACATCGGTCAGCCCCGCAGGCACCGTGCCGTGACCCGGTAACCTGATCGCCACCGCCACAAAGCCCTGCTGTCGATACGCCTCTGCCACATGACGCAAACTGTAAGGACTGTCAGTCAGACCATGCAACAGTACAACTGCCCCGCGCGGCACCCCTGTCGGGCGCAGAATATAGGAACGGTTCCAGTCCTGCGCAAAATGACCAGGATAGATCATGCTACCGGGATAATATCGGTTGAGCGGCGTTTTATCTTTAGCTTCAGGTTTGTCGCTGACCTGCTGCTTCATCTCGTCAAACAGCTGATTTTCTGCATTCAGGTAATCGGCATAACCTGCTTTGTCGAGTTGCTCCACGGTCAGTTCATGGGGGATCCAGGTGTGCCAGCGGTGTAACGCCGGCCCGCGCTCTGCTTCATAGATTCGGAAAATCAGTAGCAGCAGTAACAGCACAACGACCCCTATCACCAGCCGCCAGAGTCTGCGTTCAACGGTTTTCCACTTACGGGTCATACGTCCTTTCCTGAAAAATTAAAATGCATAGCGAAACCACGCGAAGTCATACCTGAAGCGGGCGTGCCAGCAGATAAACGGCAGGCAGAGGCCGGTGTGCTGAGGCGTGTTCCAGGTCTGCGCAACATTGTCAGTAAATTCATTCTACCAGTAAGAGATGGGCGTGCATTCAGCATGCAGTGACGCAGCAGTCATCATTGCAGCAACAACTGCCGTTGTGGTTGATATTTTCATGTTCTATCCCGAGCAGCGTGTAGGGCAAATTTTCAGGCGGATTTTTGGCGATTTCAGCCTGAAATCGCCAAAGCTGGATAATAAAAGAACAGGAAATTTGCTGATTACAGTGAATGTTTTTCTGGTTAAGTCAGGTATGAGACTGTGAAGGCGGGGCCTGGTGCGAAGAGGCAAAGAAGTAAAACCGGATTCAGCCGGTGGGCCGAATCCGGTGGGAATTTATCAGGCTTCAGCCTCTGTCGGCTTTTCGCCAAATTTCTCTTTCATGTGTGACTCAATCTCTTCCAGGCTCTTGCCTCGCGTTTCTGGCACCATCGCCATCACGAAGATCAGCGACCCAACGTTAATTGCGGCAAAGATGAAGAAGGTAGTGCTACCGGCATATTCCATGACCGGCGGGAAGCCGAATGCCACTACAGCGTTAAATATCCACTGTAGCGAAACCGCGCCACCGGTTAAAACGCCACGCAGTTGCATCGGGAACAGCTCTGACATCATCAGCCAGTAGACCGGCGAGATGCACATCTGCATGCAGAACAGGAACAGCAGAATGCAGGCCAGGGCGAGATAACTCTGCATCACGCTGGAACTCATAAAGGTCAGCACGCTGCCCAGCATGATCTGCGCGGTGATCACCAGACATAACCCGGTGATAAGCATGGTGCGACGCGGGAAGCGGCTGATTGCCCAGATTCCGACAAAGGTCGCCAGAACTGAAACCACACCGTTACCGATGGTGGCAGCAATGGAGGCGCTGGTACCCAGGCCAGTCGACTTCAGGATGATTGGGGTGTAATACATGAAGCCGTTAACGCCGGTAAACTGCGCAACAAAACCCAGTCCGACACCGATGACCATCAGGCGGATAACCCACTTCTCACGAATCAGCGTTTTCGCATCCGGCCCCCGCTCTGCGGCCCTCGCCTGCTTCTTCATCTGCGCCATCTCATGACGTACTTCACGTGGCGTTTCACGAAGATATTTCAGGATCTTTTTTGCCTCTTTCAGACGCCCTTCTGCGACCAGCCAGTGTGGCGAGGCGGGAACAAAGAACGTGCCGATAAACAGCAGGAATCCCGGCACCATGGCAATCGCCAGCATGTAGCGCCACAGGTGTTCATCATGCAGCAGATAGCTCAGCAACGTACTGGCGACATAGGCGATAAGTTGTCCGGTAACGATCATCAACTCATTGCGGCTGACCAGCGGCGCACGCAATCGCGGTCCGGCAATCTCGGCAATAAATACCGGTACAGTGGAAGAGCCACCGCCGACAGCAATCCCCAGCAGGAAGCGCATGGCGACCATGACGTTGACGGAAGGTGCCAGTGCCGTTCCCAGAGAACCCAACACAAAAATGACCGCCAGGCTGCGTAGCGTAATACGGCGGCCAAAACGGTCAGAGAAGAAACCACTCAGGAAGGAACCAATAGCGGCACCGAACACCAGTGAAGAGGCGACCAGCCCTTCAGTGAAGGAGTTGAGTCCAAGACCACCCTGATCGGGTGGTGAGGTCATATAAGGTAACGCACCCGAGATAATCCCGGTGTCATAGCCAAAAGCCAACGCGCCCATGGTGGCGACAAGCACCACTAAAAAGATGCGCTGGCGTACCGTATCCGCAGGCGCGTGATCGCCCGTTTCACCAGAGTCTGGTGTATTCGTACTCATAATATTCCTGCCATTAAATAGTTAAACATCCGTTTGATTAAATTTCATACGGAATAGAAATGGAACATATTTACCGATTGGGAAGAGAAGTGTAGACGGTATTTTAAAGTTAGCTTTAGCAATGCGATTTTTATGGCGGAAATAATCAACTTAAGAAATAAACCAGCGTAATAGTGACCCTGGTAAATTTATTCGAATCTCAAAATCACGCGTTGAGCTCCTGCTGGATCCAGCTCAGAAAATGGGCGACACGGGGAAACTGGGCGAACCCGCGAGGAAAGACCAGATGATGCGCGCTGACAGGCAGACTCTCCTGCTCTGACAGGACTCTGACCAATTTTCCACTGCGCAGATAGTCCTGAGCCAGCAACTCACTCTCAAATATCAGACCGTGACCTAACATCGCCGCTTCAAGACTCATATATGAGCGATCGAAACGAAATAACCACTCTTTATCCGGCTGAGGTAATTGCTGAGATGCAAACCACTGCGGCCATTGAATAAGCGGTGACTCGGATAATATCAGCGCATGCTGAGTTAAATCAGCGGGCTGATTAACAGGATGTTGTTTCAAATAGGCGGGAGAGGCCAGCACCGACATTCTTTCATTGCGGATGGTTTTAATTTCAAAGGCATTCCATTCCGGGAATCCATGACGTACTGCAATATCAATATTGTCGCGACTAAAGGAGAGGTTTTCGTAGGAGCAGGAGAGCGTGAGCTGGAACTCAGGATAGCTGTCCCGAAATTTATGAATGCGAGGCAACAGCCACAACAAACCGAAACTGGGTGCGCAATGGATCCTGAGGTTGCTACGCGCTTTCTCATTACTGATGCGCGCCGTCGCCTGCGCCAGCCCCATCAGTATCGGACCAATTTCCCTGAGGTAATGCTCTCCCGACAGCGTCAGGACAACGCCTTTTGCCGAGCGATTGAATAGAATACAGCCCAGCTCCCGCTCCAGTTTTGCCAGCTGATGACTGGCCGCCGAGGGCGTAATACTTAATTCTTCGGCCGCCCGCGCGACATGACCAAAATGGGCCACCTGCTCAAAAACCCGCAGTGATTTAATCGAAGGTAAGTGATCAGACTGCTTATCCATCCGCGCCTCCACTCAGAATTTTTGTGATGTATGCCCATTTTTAAATCACAGAATTGTTAACTCCATCAAACCAACAAATTCATTCAGCATCAAATGAATTTTTTTGCATTGCCAATATTAACCGCATTATCAATTCTGATCGTGACCCTGCCGGTAGTGATACCGAACCACTAATAATTATTCTTCTGGAGTGGACCATGTTACTCGAAAACAAAGTTGCGATTATTACAGGTGCCGCCTCTCTGCGCGGCATTGGCCGGGCCACAGCCGCCTGCTTTGCTCAGCATGGCGCGCGCGTGGTGGTGCTTGATTTAGATCTGCAGGCCGCCCAGGCCAGCGCGCTGTCGTGTGGTGACGGGCATCTCGGCCTGGCTACCGATGTTACCGATTCCCTCTCCGTTCGCCGCGCCATCGACCAGGTCCTTGAGCACTTCGGTCGCATTGATGTGCTGGTCAATAATGCGGGGATTACTCAGCCGGTTAAGACACTGGAAATAGGTAATGAAGATTACAACCGCATTCTTGATGTCAATCTGCGCGGCACGCTGCTGATGTCTCAGGCGGTGATCCCATCCATGCAGCAGCAGAAAGGCGGCAGCATCATCTGCCTTTCCTCGGTATCGGCACAACGTGGCGGCGGTATTTTTGGCGGGCCGCACTACAGTGCAGCCAAAGCGGGCGTTCTGGGCCTGACTAAAGCGATGGCTCGCGAGTTTGGCCCCGACCAGATACGCATTAATGCCCTCACGCCCGGTCTGATTCAGACGGACATCACCGGTGGTCTGTTACAGGATGATCGCCGCCACGCTATTCTCGACGGTATTCCGCTCGGACGCCTCGGTACCGCCAGCGATGTCGCTAATGCGGCGCTCTTCCTCGCCAGCGATCTCTCCGATTATCTCACTGGCATCACGCTGGATGTGAACGGCGGCATGCTGATCCATTAATCAGCGCCCTGCCCTGCCCGCACTCTCTGCGGGCTAACTTTCGGGAGTAAATACCATGACCACGCTTAATTTGAGCGCAGCCTCTGCTGCGCGCGATATCACCTATCGCAAAATTGCCTGGCGTCTGATGCCCTGGCTGATGCTCTGTTACCTCTGTGCCTATCTTGATCGCGTTAATGTTGGCTTCGCTAAATTACAGATGATGGATGATTTATCGCTCAGCGAAACCGTGTATGGGCTGGGTGCCGGGATCTTTTTCATCGGCTACTTCTTCTTTGAGGTGCCGAGCAACCTGATCCTGCATCGGGTCGGGGCACGCCGCTGGATTGCCCGCATTATGATTACCTGGGGGATTATTTCTGCGCTGTTCGCCTTTGTTGAAACTGCCTGGCAGTTTTACCTGCTGCGCTTTTTGCTTGGTGTTGCCGAGGCAGGTCTGGCGCCGGGTTTACTGCTTTATCTCACCTACTGGTTTCCGTCTTATCGTCGGGCACGCATGACGGTTCTCTGGTTTATCGCCATTCCACTCTCCGGAATGATCGGTGGCCCGCTCTCTGGCTGGATTATGGCGACGTTTGCAGGTTTCCACGGCTGGGCTGGCTGGCAGTGGATGTTTATGCTGGAAGCTATCCCTACGCTTGTTATGGGATTCGTGGTGCTGGTGGTTTTGAAGGATCGGGTGGAGCAGGCGGACTGGCTTGATGACGATGAGAAACGCCGCGTGCGTGCCGATCTTGACGAGGACAACCAGCAGAAGGCTTGTCACGGTACAGTGAAAGCGTTTGTTGCCGATCGTCGTCTCTGGCTGCTGGCACTGATCTACTTTTGTGTGGTCATGGGCCAGTATGCACTGACCTTCTGGTTACCCACGCTGGTGAGAAACTCAGGTGTCAGCGAACCGCTACATATCGGCCTTCTGACCAGTCTGCCTTACCTCTGTGCCATTATCGCTATGCTGCTGGCCGGGCGCAGCGGCGATCGCCATCGTGAACGCCGCTGGCACCTGATTGTTCCGATGCTTGTCGGCCTCACCGGACTGACGCTGGCGACCCTGCTCAGCCATAGCATCTCCCTGTCACTGCTCTCTCTTTGTATTGCCGCTGCGGGCATTCTTTCCGCCTCATCACTGTTCTGGATGTTGCCGACCAACCTGTTGGGTGGTGTCTCTGCTGCCGCAGGCATCGCTGCAGTGAACTGCATTGCCAATCTGGCCGGTTTTTTTTCGCCGTGGCTGATTGGCTCTATCACCACCGCAACCGGGTCACCGGCTTCCGGAATGTATTTTATTGCTTCCGTCCTGCTGGGTGGCGCGTTATGCGTGCTGCGCATTCGGGCGGCGGATGTTAATCGTTAATAAGGAGGTACCATGACTGACTCTCGTCACAGTTCAAACGCGCTTTCACTGCAGCAACGCGCGACCAATATTCGCCGTCATGCGCTATTAATGGGCCAGGTGCAGGGACAGGGCTATATCGGTCAGGCACTGGGTGCAGCGGATTTGCTCGCCGTCAGCTATTTTCACGCCATGAATTACCGGGCAGACCAGCCTGATTGGGAAGGCCGCGACCGCTTCTATTTGTCGATTGGTCATTACGCAATCGCCCTTTACGCCGCGCTGCTTGAAGCGGGCGTGATACCCGAGGAGGAAAGGGAAACCTACGGTTCCGATGAAAGCCGGCTGCCGATGTCTGGCATGGCCGCCTATACCCCAGGCATGGAAATCACCGGCGGTTCACTGGGTCATGGCCTGGGTATTGCCGTCGGTGCCTGTCTGGGCCTGAAGCAGAAAGGCTCGCAGGCGCGAATCTATAACCTGCTTTCAGATGGAGAGCTTAATGAAGGCTCCACCTGGGAAGCGGCAATGTCAGCTTCACACTGGCAGCTTGATAACCTGATCGCCATTATCGACGTCAATAATCAGCAGGCTGACGGCCACAGCAGTGAGATTCTCACTTTTGAACCGATTGTGGATCGCTGGCAGGCTTTTGGCTGGTATACCCAGCGGGTCGATGGCAATGACATTGCTGCTTTGCAGAAAGCCTTTGACGCAGCACGAAGCTGGCCTGAACCCCAGCCGCGCGTCATCATTTGTGATACCCGAATGGGCAAAGGTGTACCGTTTCTGGAGAGCCGAGAGAAAACTCACTTCATTCGGGTCGACGCCGATGAGTGGGACAAAGCCCTGACCGCACTAGAGCAAGGAGTCTGAGATGAGTTCACAACCGCAAAAAAAACGTCTGACCACATCCGCCATGATCGCCTCTATCGCTGCTGAGGGTCAGCCGACGGTTTCTGCTCCTTTCGGGCATGCTCTGGTCACTCTGGCAGAGCAGCGCTCAGATGTGGTGGGCCTGACAGCAGATTTAAGTAAATACACCGATCTGCACCTGTTTGCTGAGGCTTTTCCGCAGCGCTTTTACCAGATGGGGATGGCGGAACAGTTACTCATGAGCGCCGCAGCGGGTATGGCGCGGGAAGGTTTTATGCCTTTTGTCACCACCTATGCCGTGTTTGCTTCCCGCCGCGCCTATGATTTTATCTGCATGGCCATCGCCGAAGAAAATCTGAACGTCAAAATTGTCTGTGCACTGCCAGGACTGACGACCGGTTATGGGCCGAGTCATCAGGCAACTGACGATCTGGCTATTTTCCGGGGAATGCCAAACCTGACTATCATCGATCCCTGCGATGCTCTTGAGATTAGCCAGTTGATCCCGGCTATCGCGGAACATCAGGGTCCGGTCTATCTGCGTCTGCTGCGCGGTAAGGTTCCACTGGTGCTGGATAAATATGACTATCACTATCAGCACGGTAAGGCTCAGCGTCTGCGTAGCGGTAAGCATGCCGTCATTATCAGCAGCGGATTGATGACCATGCGGGCACTTGAAGCTGCTGAAGCGCTGGAGGAGCAGGGCATTGAGATCGGTGTGGTTCATTCTCCCATGATTAAGCCTCTGGATGAAGAGACCATCCTGAGGGAAGCAGGAGTAGCACTGCAGGGTAATCAGCTGGTTATTACGGCAGAGAATCATTCAATAACAGGCGGGTTAGGCGAAGCTATCGCTGCGCTGTTAATGCGAAACCATGTAACCCCACGTTTCAAACAGATTGCCCTGCCGGATGCATTTTTGGCCGCAGGCGCATTGCCGACGCTGCATGACCGTTATGGCATCTCAACCGATGCCATGGTTAAGCAAATCAGCATCTGGCTTGAGGCCTGATTCCTGACAAAACCGGGCCACGCCCGGTTTTATTCTCTGTGCATCATTATCTGCCCCGTAAAATCACCCTTCATTCCCATCCTCCTTCGCTTCCCGGACGTCAGTTTACTGATTGCAGTGGTCAGCACTCTCTGTGTGCCAGCAAACTCTCTGAATGCCTTTAAACCACCACGGTTGCCCAGTTCCATTGCCGTTCGAACGGAGTAAAGGCCGATTCACTGTAAACAGCAATTCAGGCAGTTCTCCTTTTTAGCCTGCTGAACCTGCTGGCGTTCTCTATCGTAGAGCAGATGCTGTCATCCACTTTGCTCAATACAGTGAATCGGATTCAATCACCTGACTACCTGCTATTACTCATTGTTGACAACAGTTTGCGCTCGTAAAGTCTTCTGTGTGTTTTCCATAAAACAACTCCCTGTCTAAGCCATCTTGAGAAAATAATTTTTATACTGAGATAAAAGTTATCCACTTTTTCTGTGGATAAGTGAGGGATATTTTCTGAGTATCTTTTTTTACTCTCAGGTCATGACCTGATTGTCGGCAAGTTACGCTTCTTTTCTGATCGCATTTATACACCCGTGAAAGGAAAAAAGAGGGGGTTACCATCTTGAATTGTGGCGATTTCAGGCTGAAATTTATATGAATTTAACTTAATAAACATAGAGTTAAGTTTAGTATTGAGCTGGCGCACTTCTTTGCCTGGGAAGGGTTTGCAGGGGATCAATGGGTTACAGGAAGCAAGCACGCAGTAACGGGAGTTTTGTGAAAGGGGACTGGTCACTAATACACCAGCGGAAAAAAATCTCTCCTTGCATTATTGCGACTGCTCTTTAAAAGTTGGCAGCGAACGGAAATGTTAGCGATGGCATTGTGTGAGACCAGCGACGTAACGTCGTCAGCACGCTTGCGGTTTTAAACGCTGCTTTAGCATCTGTCAAAAGGGTATTGCAGAGTGGCGATTTCATGAGTTTCACGTTGCATGAATAAAAATTAATCTTCTAAAAATCAAGGTTTTAATTAAATTCACCCCGATAAAACAGTGGCGATTTCAGCCTGAAATTCGGTTACCAGAGACTGCTTACGTTATTCCGGGCTGCAAAAAGACAAAAAAAAGCCAGCGTTCATCGCTGGCTGATTTGAATGCTGAGAGATTAATGATTCAGATACTTTTTCAGGGTCTCAGCAATGACTTTATCCAGCTCTTCCTGCAGCTCTTTTGACTGCCGGTTGAATTCATAGCTGAACATGCGACCGCGCACCTTTTTACGGGCAAAGCGATCTTTATCAGCAAACGACCAAAGCGCAGTTGCCTGCGTTTTGTCTTTCTCCGGTACCTTCATCAGCGTCTGGCTACCCTGCCGAATCAGTCGCAGAATATGATTCTTAAGCTCGTCCTCTGCCAGACCTTCACGGGCACAGACCACATCAATTTCGCGGGATATGGATTGGATTAGCGCTTCAACGCTTTCCCCAGACTCATTCAACTTGTCAGCAGCCTGCAACAGCGCTTTGTAATCGGGATAGGTCAGTTCTGCGTGATTAGGAAAGAGGGAGATTAACTCTGCCGGCACGCTGGCGGCCTGCAGGGCACGCGTCACTTTTGCCTGAGATAGACCCTGGTTCTCAGCGATCTCTTTCTGTGACAGTCCACCGTCTTTTAGCGTTAACAGACGCATGCCCACTTCACGCAGATTATGTTCCCGGGCCGTCTGAATATCCTGCGCCAGTCTGCGGGCTTCATCAGGTGTGATGGCGGCATCGGTAATCAGCACGTCCAACCCGGTTTTACAGTAGAGTGCGGCGGCACGTCGACGTGAGCCGTCGAGGATCTCAATGCGGTCTTCGCGCATCACGCCAATGGCCGGGAAGAACTGTTGCAGCTTGATTGTGCGAATAATGTCCCGCAGTGAGTCAGGTGTCAGACCTGCCTGGTCACGTCCATTGGTTTCCATCGTGACAAACGTTTTACTTTCAACCTCACTGGCAGCAATACGTTCAAAACGAAACAAAGCGCGCTTGCCCGTCGCCAGAACGAAGGTCTGGTTGTGTTGGCTGTCAGTCGTATCATTTTCGAGTGGAGTCTGGCTGAAGGTTCTGCCAATCGTGATTCTTTTTGCGCTCATACAAACCTCAGTTCAGGCGAATAAATTCGATACGGTCAAAGACGGCTTTCGCAAAGTCCTCTGCGGCGGATCGTGCATTCTTTAACGCTTCGCTGCTGCCAACGTAGGTGGAAGGATTGGCGGAGATAACCGTATCAAAGGATTCGCCGCAACGTTCGAAACCATCAAGACGGGGAAGGGCTGCATCCAGCATGTCACCACCAAAAATCTCTTTAGCCAGGCTATGGCAGAGTTTGTGGTCAGCTTTATTAGAGAGCTTGGACATAAAGCCGATGTTGCCCTGCAGACGACACGTTGCGCCAGAGTCTTCAATAATCGCAATGAGTTCGGGCAGGCGTGTCAGGTATTTTAGCGTCGAGTGAAAATCGACCTGAGCTGGTGGCACTGGCGTCATCAGCAGGTCAGAAGCGGCAATCGCATTCTTCAGAAAAGCATCCAGATGCGGGCCGCTGTCAATGAAAATGAAGTCGTAGTCTTTTTTCAGTTTGGCAATGACGTTGTCGTACAGCACAGCATGGACATTCTGTTGTGGCAGGTGCTCAGCGCAGAGCTGATCCCAGCTTGAGGCGATAAACGCATCATCAATCGAGGCGGGCAGTACATCCACACCCGGAATGATTGATGGAACGATAAATTCGTTTACCAGCTCATCACGGGAGACATTCTGCAGCATGGCTTGCGCTGCCGTTGCTTCCACCAGCCCCACTGAGCGCTCGTGATTCAAAAACATGGTTGCTGAAGACTGCGGGTCGAGGTCAATAACCAGAACACGTAAATCTTCAAACAGGAGATGAGGATGGGCACGCAGTGCATGGGCCAGCGAAACAGTTGAAACCGTTTTGGAGACGCCGCCCTTAAGATTACCGACAAAAATGGTATAGGCATCGCTGTGACGATCGCGATATTTCGGCACGCCACGATGATGATAAATATCGATAATATTCTGAATCGACATGGCATATTTAACAGATGAACCCGCGGCGCGTTTATCAAACTGATAGCCACTCTCCTCCATCTCATTGACTGCGTAATCCACACTGGCTCGTGTCAGTTTCGGCAATTTAGCTAACGCAGCCTTGGCATAGACCTGATAGTAAGTATTTTCGTGCAGTTCCTGCTTTTGCGCCTGAATCTGGTCAGTGAGGCTTAACAGCATGCGTTCTGAACGCTGTGCAACCTTCATCACCTGCTTGTCATCGTTAGCCATAGTTGCTCCAAACATGTAGGATTTATGACTTTATACAGAAATCCTGCACATGAGGCAATAATTTATCCTCTCAACATGATCTGCGTTTCTATGTAATCACATGTGTTTTGATGAGGTTCATCACATTATTCACTGTAAACGAAAAATTAAGGCAGAAAATTTGCGATTAACATTCACTGTAATCAGCAGATTATTCACTGTAGTCAGTTGACCGGTTTAAAAACGATCAAACAAATGGGATACAGATAGAGAGCAGGGGAGACGGACTCAGGAGACTACGTTGACAGAAACAATCGTTCACTGTAATCAGCAAAGTCAGAGTGGTATCTGGTGATTTTACGGGAAGGATTTCATCGTTAAAGATAGTCGGATTAATGGGTGTTCAGGCGAGCGCGACAGGGCTCAGCGCTGATTGCTACCTCTTTCTGCTTCAAACATTCACTATAATCAGTAGTGCTTCCAAGATCAGTACACGTTGAAGCAACGTTCACTGTAGTCAGTAGCCATGTTTATAGGGTGTCATGATATGGAAGCGGGTCGGGTTATAGGTTCACTATAGTCAGTAATGATATGCGGATTAACACTGATCCGTTCAGGAAAGCATCGGGAACAGATGAGAAAATAGACTACGGTCTGTTAAATACAGGGCCTGATGCTCAGTGCATTATCGCGCATCCATAAACGTTCACTGTAATCAGTAAAACCAGGCGGGTGATAATGTTCACTGTAGTCAGTAGATGAGGAGTGAATCCACAAACATTCACTGGAGTCAGTAGAATAATCAGGCTCTGTTCTGCAGCAAAGTGAGTCCGAGTTTTCGCTATCAGACAATGACCGTTCAGCTGATTCAGACTCTGACAAGCCTGATGCAAGCAGCAAGACACAGGCACAGGCACATCAGGATTAGCCTTTGCATATCCATGTACTCACCGGCTTCGCTATAACGTTCACTGTAATCAGCATCAGACACCTTACATTGCGCCACATCGCAGTAAACATTCACTGTAGTCAGCAGAGCGTTCACTGTAATCAGTAAGGCATCTCCCCGGGACAGAGCATCACAGCGCAACGTTCACTGTAATCAGTAATCCATTTGGCTGACCTTTGAGACGTCGTAATGAAGAGGATATGTCGATGTGAGCCAGCAAACGTTCACTGTAATCAGTAACAGTGTCACACGCGCCAGCTCTCAGACAGCGAACCGCATTGATCTCTGAACAGGGCAGAGCACTGACATTCACTATAATCAGTAGTGTTCACTGTATTCAGCAGAAGACGCCGTCGTGAAACGCAATTTGTACATTCACTGTAATCAGCAAACCGCATCAGACTGAGCGCCAGCAATTATGTATGTAAGCACACACTTACTTGTTAGGCCTTGTAGCAAGTGAAAGAATATCTGTAGGCGAGGGACAAAGACTTTAACACAGCGCTACAGTCACTGATTACAGTGAACGTTACTGATTGCAGTGAATGTCTGAGAAGTACTTATTACAGTGAATGGGCATAAGACCGCAATGTCACTTTTTCAGTAAAGTGACACTGCAACGCAGGATTGCTGACTACAGTGAACGCGGGGAGTTAATCCTCGAACTCGATTTCATCCAGCGAATCGATGCTCTCCAGATTACCGATACCATCGAGCTTAGGCGTACGACTGTGGATGATGAAAAAGACTGAACGGCCACGCTTCACTTCTGAGTAATCCAGATAACCGATCTCTTTCAGCTGCTCCATCGCGCGCCGTACCACATGGTTCTGCGTAGTCGTCTTGGAGCCAAGATTAAGCCGCATACGCAGGCGTGCCAGCGAGATAGGAGCAGGGTTGGTCGGCAGGCTCTCCAGGAAGGTGTAAAGCGCCTGTGCAGACTCTTTACGCTTGAGGCGGGAGATTGCCCGGAGCTGGAGCAGCACCTTGTGGTCGAAGTTGTAGAGTTCGAAAAGCTTAGGGTCGGCCTGAATGCGGACAATATCTTTTTCGCGGTCGTAATAGGCAGACTGAACAAGGTGGGTATGATATGCCTTGCCGTTGCCTTCAAAGGAGAGGGTATTAGTCGCAATACGGCGCAGAGAAGCATCCAGGCGCTTACGCAGTGCGGCAGAAGAGTTGGCAGAGGGAATGCCACACATCTTCACAAAGTCGATAAACGGCAGGGTGACCGTATCGCCTTTAGTCGGATAACGGGAAAACGACTGAATAATGCCCGCCCAGGTTTTGAAATCGTTATCCATATCCAGCCGCGCGCCGGTAATGGTAATCTTTTCGTAGCCCTCCGCTTTCACCAGCGTCAGGTTTTTCAGCTCTTTCGTCGCATCTGTTGAAGCCATTGCACCAGACTTGCCCCGTGCGGTCGATTTCAGGGTCGGCACAAAGAGTCCGAGACGCATTAATGCGACGGGCTGGACGGTATTATTCTTGTTGGGATGAAGCTGAATAACTTCACCACTGTTTTTTGTCACTGACAGAAAAGGTTCTAGTAACGCTTTGTTTTCGTTGTCTTTATCTGCCATGGCGTAAGATCTTCATTCTGTGGATGAAAGGGATCGTTTTCTGACTACAGTGAACATTAGCACTGTTTACAGTGAACATTCTACCTGGTACAGTGAATAAAGTACTGATTACAGTGAACACTTTACTGATTATAGTGAACACGATCACCCTTTCAGCCCTTGTGGGGCGTGGCCTGCGACGATCGGGGATCTCTTAGGATCTCTCTATGATCTATTAAGGATCGTTTTTTAGGATCTGGTCACTGTATAAGTGGAAAACTCTTTCAGAACGTAATATTCAGATGAATAAATTGCCAGCAAAAAAGCCTCAGACAAGCTTCATATAATTTGTCAGCCTGAACAAATCCTGACAACTTTGATTCTCAATTAATAAACAACTTCCTCACTATTATTCATTTTCCATCATTAACTACAGCGCGTATCGTCTCTCTATCACTGACAGAATGAGGAAAACGGCACAATGACTGAACATGCCCTATCACGTAACCCCGCAACAGGTGAAATGCTGGCACGCTATCCACTACAGAACCTTGCAGAGCTGGAACAGACGCTGGCAACTAGCGCATCTGCTTTTGCAGCCTGGCAACACAGCAGCATGGCTGATCGAGTGCGCGTATTGCGTCAGCTCGGCGAGCAGCTGCGCCAGCGGGAATCTGATCTCTCCCGCATGATTACCCTGGAGATGGGTAAACCCATTGCACAGGCCCGCGCTGAGGTTCTGAAATGCGCGAATTTATGCGACTGGTATGCGGAATATGGCCCTGCGATGCTGGCCGATCAGCCGACTCAGATTACCGATGCATGGCAGCGATTCCGTCCCATTGGTGTAATCCTGGCTGTGATGCCATGGAATTTCCCTCTGTGGCAGGTTCTGCGGGGCGCAGTGAGCATGTTGCTGGCGGGTAACACCTATCTGCTGAAACATGCGCCTAACGTCATGGGAAGCGCCACACTGATGGCTGAGCTGTTTAGCGCAACCGATCTGCCGACGGGTGGTTTTAACCTGATCAACGTCGACAACGAGGGTGTCTCAGTCGCTATCAAAGATGATCGTATTGCGGCCGTCGCTGTTACTGGCAGCGTTCGGGCTGGCGCTGCCATTGCCGCACAGGCAGGCGCAGCACTGAAAAAAACCGTGCTGGAGCTGGGTGGATCCGATCCCTTTATCGTGCTGGCGGATGCCGATCTTGATGAAGCGGTTAAGTCCGCCGTGACTGGACGTTTCCAGAATACCGGGCAGGTCTGTATGGCTGCTAAACGCTTCATTATCGAAGCACCCATCGCGGAAGAATTTGAGAAGCGCTTCACGGTAGCTGTTCAGGCACTCACGATGGGCGATCCGCTGGATGAAAAGACCTTCCTGGGTCCAATGGCTCGCGCCGATCTGCGTGACGAACTGGATGGACAGGTTAAAGCCACGCTGAATGAAGGTGCGCGTCTGGTGCTGGGTGGCGAGAAAGTGGCAGGGCAGGGTAACTACTATGCGCCGACCATCCTTGCGGATGTCACCAGCAATATGACTGCATTCAGACAGGAGCTGTTTGGCCCGGTCGCCGCCATTGCCGTGGCACGGGATCCACAGCATGCACTGGAAATCGCCAACGACAGCGAATTCGGCCTCAGCGCCACCGTCTGGAGCGGTAACGAAGAGATTGCCGATCGTCTGGCGTTGCAGCTGGAAGTTGGCGCGGTGTTTATCAATGGCAACGGCGCCTCCGATCCGCGCGTTACCATTGGTGGCGTGAAGAAAAGCGGCTACGGCCGTGAGCTGTCGCACTTTGGTGTGCACGAATTCTGTAACGTGCAGACCGTGTGGAAGAATCGCCGCTAGTTCTTACTGCGCCGCGGGAAGATAAGCGGGCGCGGCTTTAGCGGCCGCACTGAGCGGACGCAGCAACCGATGCGGTGCAAACGCACTCAGCATCGGTGACGCTGTGTTGCTCAGCATCTCCTCAGCGACCAGCCTGCCCAGCAACGGGGCAAGGGTCATGCCGCTATGGCTGACCATCAGATAAACGCGTGATGATGCGCTGATATAGCCTGATGCAGGCAAGCCATCTGCCGGACGCGATCGCTGTCCTGTTTCAATCCGCTCAATTCTCGCGCCTTCCGTGTTTTTAAACAGCCGGTACAATCGACGCAGCATCTCTTTGCCGATCAATCCATCCGGCGAGACCGGCCGCGCCGGATCGGCATGGTGATCAAGATCCAGTGCCTGCAGCATCAGGCGGCCGCCGCCATCTGGCCGCACATTCAGTTCCGGAGTAATAAGATTGTGTTTGAGCGAAACCGGCAGAGGCTGCGTCTGCGCCAGAAAGCTGCAGGCAACCGGATCGGCGCGGTTCGCATCGGTCATCGCCAGTTCAAGCCCGCACTGGCTTATCAGTTCCGGTGCCCAGCGGCCGGTTGCCAGCACCAGCTGATCGCCGCGCCATTCATCACCACTGGCCAGCGTAATATGCACACCCTGAGCCGATTCAGTCAGCGTCGTCACTTCATTGTTGCAGACTAACTGCCCGCCACTGGCACGCAGGTCTGCCAGCAGAGAGGCGATAAACAGGCTGGGATAAAGCAGACACTCCGACGGGAAAAACCACGCGTGCTGAACGCGGGGATCAAGCCGCAACTCGGGCAGTGCATCCAGCAGCGCGGCGCGGCTACGTTTCTCTACGGGATAATCGAGTGTCGTGAGCTTTGCTGCGCGCTGCGCCAGCTGGCCCAGGGAGGCTTCATCGGCTGCCCACTCCAGCGTGCCGGTTTCCAGCAGCCAGCGGGGCGATGCCGGGTGACTGGCCTGCCAGCGCTTGTGCTCGTCTATCGCATGGGCGTTAAGATCATGGTAGCGGGTGGGTTCTTTGCCGTTGGCATTGACCCAGGCATAGCTGATCTGGCTGGTTCCGCTGCTAGGGTAGTTTTTATCGAAGACGGTGACCTGTGCGCCCCGTCGCGACAATGACTGCGCGACGGCTAAACCCAGCACGCCTGCACCGATTACGGCAATACGTTGTGGCATATCTGGTCTCTCCTGAACAGGGATGAGTGGAAAAATGCTACCTGCCGGTTCGCTTCACTATTACGAAGTCAGAGAAAGACGTCAACCGCAGCTTCATGCACCAACCTCATCAAACCACGCGGGCACCGGATCGGCCAGGGTAAGCCACTGTTCAGGTCCTGCAGCCATCTCATGGGGTGTCAGCAGTGCGTGGTCCAGCGCAGCAATAATGCGCTTTTCATCCATTTCAATGCCGATAAATACCAGCTCCTGGCGCGCATCGCCGATGCCCTCCTGCCACTGTTCAGCGATAAAGTTGAGCGAATCCGCATCCTGTGGCCAGTCCATTCGCGGCACACTGACCCACCAGCGCCCGGCGTAACCCTGGCGAGCCACAGCACCCGCCTGCGACCATATCGCAGCATAGTCGGGCCGGCTGGCGAGCCAGAAATAGCCTTTAGAACGGATAACTCCATCAAGCTGGTGATTAACAACCTCCCAGAAACGCTGCGGATGGAATGGACGGCGGGCGCGATAGACAAAACTGCGAATGCCGTACTCCTCCGATTCCGGGTGATGCTCACCGCGCAGAGTCTGCAGCCAGCCGGGTGCCTGTGCTGCCCGGTCAAAATCAAACCGGCCGGTATTCAGCAGGCAGTCCAGAGGAACCTGCCCAAATTCGCTGTTTACTATAAGCGCGTGCGGATTAAGCGCTTGCAGCATGCCCTTTAGTTCATGCTGTTCTGCCTGGCTAAGCAGGTCCGTTTTATTCAGCACCAGCAAATCACAAAACTCAATCTGATCCACCAGCAGATCAACCACTGAACGCTCATCCTGCTCGCCCAGCGATTCGCCGCGAGACCGGATATCATCGACTGAACGGTAATCACGCAGGAAGTTGAAACCATCCACCACGGTAATCATGCTATCCAGATGGGCATAAGCCGACAGGCTTTCACCTTCTTCATCTTCAAACGTGAAGGTTTCAGCAACCGGCAGAGGTTCAGAGATGCCGGTTGACTCAATTACCAGATGATCGAAGCGACCGGCCTGCGCCAGACGCTTCACCTCCAGTAGCAGGTCTTCACGCAGCGTGCAGCAGATGCAGCCGTTACTCATTTCGACCAGCTTTTCATCAGTGCGCGACAGCTGCGCGCCGCCATCGCGTACCAGCGCCGCGTCAATATTAATTTCAGACATATCATTGACGATCACCGCGATCCGACGTCCTTCGCGGTTGTTCAGGATATGATTGAGCAGGGTGGTTTTACCGGCACCCAGAAAGCCAGAGAGAACCGCAACCGGCAGACGGGGATCCTCGGATGTCAGAAGGGAGAGTGGCATACTGTTACCTGTCAGCAGTGAATGATTTGTATGTTATAACATAACATTATTGATTCTGTTTTCAATTGGAATTTCTGTTGCCGGGTCTGTTAATGAAAAGAGTTAAGAAAGAAGGAGAAGAGATGCAACACCTCACGCTGGTGCCACGTCTTGTGCCGGATGTCAGAAGCGGCGCGAAAACCTCAACGATACGCTGGCAGGAAAGCGATATCGTCACTGGCCCGCTGAAACTGGTGAATGAGCAGGATGCCGCAGACGCGATCATTATATGGGTGACGTGTATTGAAACGCTGCGCTTAAATGAGGTGGCCGCTCGGCTGGGGAAGGAGGCTGAATGGCCGGATGCGGTGCTGCTGGAGGGTATGCGCGAGCATTATCCGGAGATCACGCTGAGCAGTGAAGTGCAGCTGATTACTCACCTCACGCCCGCCGAAACGCAAAAGAAGTTCACTGAGCAGTAATCAGCTGTGTTCAATGACCAGCAGCGCCAGGGTATCGGCTTCCAGCGCCCGAAAGATATGCAGCTCATCACCCGGATAGGTAATGTAATCGCCCACGTCCAGCTCCACCGCACTGTCGACCGGGCCCACCAGCGCACGGCCTTTAGCCATAATAATATGCTCAATGGTATTGGGAATATGGGGTTGTGATATACGCTCGCTGCCGGGCTGGACTTCCAGCAGATAGATATCACGCCGGACGCCGGGCGGGCAGGATGCCAGTAAAACAGCCTGATAATCGGCCAGATCGGCGGTAACCGACAGACCTTCTCCACGGCGGATCACCTGCAGACGACGCGCATCCGGCTCCAGCAACCGCGAAAACGGAATATTCAGCGTCACGCACAGCGACCACAGCGTCTCAATGCCTGGATTACCATTACCTGCTTCCAGCTGTGACAGCGTGGATTTGGCGATTCCTGCGCGGCGTGCCACTTCAGCCAATGACAGACCCGCTCGCTGACGTTCACGCACTAAGGCATTGGCAATAATGCTGATAGGGGTATTCAAACGCACTCCTGAAACTCAAATGTTTTTTATATCGAACATAACGTTCGTCTTGTAAAACGCTGTCGCGGTGTTCATTATATCGGATTATACGTTCATTATGGGACAGGGTGATGTTTTTTCCGCAAATGCAATTGCTGGACAAAGGGGTGATCAAAGCGATTTTCCTGGTTTGCCTGGCTGATGGAATTGTCGGTTTATCCTATGGCTCGCTGGCCTCCGCCGACGGGTTTCCGATCTGGGTGCCGCTGGCGCTGTCAACGCTGGTGCTGGCGGGTGCGTCGGAGTTCCTGTTTATCGGCATTGTGGCCGGTGGCGGCAGTCCCTTTACCGCTGCCGCTGCGGGCCTGCTGGTGAATGCACGTCACCTGCCGTTTGGCATAGCGGTCAAAGATCTGGTGGGGAAAGGCCCGTCCGGCTGGTTTGGCTGTCACATCATGAACGATGAAAGCGTGGTGTTCGGTATCTCTCAGCCACAGCTGGCGCAGCGTCGCTGCGCCTACTGGTTGTGCGGCAACGGTATTGGCTTTATCTGGCCGGTGAGTGTGATGACTGGGGCGGCGATAGGGCAGTTTATTCCGGATGTCTCGGTGATTGGTCTGGATGCGGTTTTCCCGGCCATCCTGATCGCTCTGATCTTCCCGGCGCTGCGACAGCGTCGCGCCCGCATCCCGGCGACCGTCGGCGCGTTGCTCTCTTTGCTGGCGACGCCGTTGGTTCCTGCGGGCATGCCGGTACTCTTCTCGCTGCTGGGCCTGCTGACATGGAGATCGCGCAAATGACGCATCAGGGAATGATTATCGCCGGGATTGCCTTGCTGGCAGCCGGAACCTATCTGATGCGCTTTGCCGGCGTCAGGCTGGGAAACCGTCTGCCGATCAGCGAGCGCACCCAGCAGATGCTCTCCGACGCCGCCACGATATTGCTGCTGGCGGTAGCAGCGACTACCACGCTATTTGAGGGACAGCATTTTGCCGGTGTGGCCAGGGTGACGGGCGTAGGCTTTGCCCTGTTGCTGGCCTGGCGTCGGGCGCCGCTGATTGTGGTTATTCTGGGGGCGGCGGCCATGACAGCGCTACTGCGTTTCTCTGGCGTGCCGTGAAGACGATGTGTCCCGATGCGCTCAGGATTGATATCTGACCGTCCATCACGGCATGATGAGGGTTCATCATCCGCCCGGAGTTTCCCCATGCATCGTCCGCTACAGATTGGTCTTTTGCTGTTCCCTGATGTCACCCAGCTCGATCTCACCGGTCCGTGGGAAGTATTTGCGCGCACGCCCGGCGTCGAATGTCATCTGATCTGGAAAGATCGTCAGCCCGTTCGTTCCGATCGCGGCCTGTCGATATTGCCTACCACCACGTTTGATGTGTGCCCGCCGCTGGATGTGATCTGTGTGCCTGGCGGGCCAGGGCAGATCGCCCTGATGTCAGACGATATTACGCTGAATTTTCTTCGACAACAGGCCATTCAGGCGCAATGGATAACGTCGGTCTGTACCGGCTCGCTGGTGCTGGGAGCGGCCGGATTGCTGAAGGGATATCGTGCGACCTCGCACTGGAGTTCCATCGATCAGCTGGCCTTGCTGGGCGCTGAGCCGGTCAGTCAGCGGGTGGTGCGGGACCGCAATCGTATCAGCGGCGCGGGTGTCACCTCGGGTATCGATTTTGCCCTGACGCTGGTGGCTGAAATCGCCGGGGAGGCGGTCGCTAAAGCGGTCCAGCTGCAGATGGAATATGATCCTGAACCGCCGTTCACCAGTGGTTCGCCGCAGACCGCACCGCCACAGGAAGTAGAGCCGGCGCGGGCGAAAATGGCGGATTTTCTCGCCACGCGCCGTGCGGCAACCGAACGTGCTGCCCTGCGGCTTCAGGCTGATTAGCTTACTGACGCCGGGCATGGGGAAGGGTTTTGAAACGGGGTTTCTGCGCTTAAATGCATTGTCTGGCTGCAGGGAAATGATTTTGATTGCGGGACAAATCAGTCTATATTAATGGAAATGATCATTCTCTAAAGGTGCTTGCGATGAACGATAACCGTTATAAAGAGCGGGGACGACCGCGGGCGTTTGATACCGATGCGGCGCTCGACAGCGCGATGCTGGTATTCCGGCAAAAGGGCTATCACGCCACCTCGATCGGCGATTTGGGCCAGGCTATGCAGCTGACTACGGGCAGCATCTATAAAGCTTTTACCGACAAGCGCACGCTGTTTGCAAATGTCTTCGCTCGCTATCTCTCAATGCGTAACAGCAGCTTAGCCGCGCGGCTGGCGCAATGTGAAAATGGCCGTGAGCAACTGGCGGCGTTGCTGAATTTTTATGTGGATTCCGTGCGCGATGTCGAAGGTGAGCGCGGCTGTCTGGTGGCTGTCAGCGCCGTGG
>Ga0308167_1000627_pt1 | contig 57018 bp, 51 predicted proteins | sample PhyCR1_2_FD_202138 | JGI IMG/M metagenome (GOLD analysis project Ga0308167, IMG submission 202138) | Phyllosphere microbial communities from UC Gill Tract Community Farm, Albany, California, United States - DLSLRC.R1 | ecosystem: Host-associated > Plants > Phyllosphere > Unclassified | place... | reverse complement strand
TATATGGGCGGCATCGCCCTGCACGTCTGGACCATCAAAGGCTATTTCGAAACCATCGACGGCTCGCTGGAAGAAGCCGCCGCACTGGATGGCGCCACCCCGTGGCAGGCTTTCCGTCTGGTGCTGCTGCCGCTGTCGGTACCGATTCTGGCCGTCGTGTTCATTCTGTCATTCATCGCAGCCATCACCGAAGTGCCGGTGGCGTCGTTACTGCTGCGTGACGTGAACAGCTACACCCTGGCGGTCGGCATGCAGCAATATCTGAACCCGCAAAACTACCTGTGGGGCGATTTCGCGGCGGCGGCCATATTGTCCGCCATCCCGATTACGGCAGTATTCCTGATCGCCCAGCGCTGGCTGGTCGGCGGCTTAACGGCAGGCGGTGTGAAAGGGTAAATGTAAGGCTAATGCGCTTTGTAGTACTTGATTAATTACCTGTGTCTTGGGCGGCTGAATAAGCCGCCTTTTTTTGTGTAATGGAATACGTAAAAGTGACGATTAATGATCTTTATATGAATCATAATGCGCTATTATGATTCATATAAAGATCATTTTAATTGACAGATTTAAGTCACGAGCCTAGCATTTCACTGGATGAAATGTAGCCAAATTTTCGATGAATTTCATAATGAGCATAGACATACGATGGCGAATCCAAGAGTGCGTACCTATTCCCGATACACCCGTGAAGCAGCATCATTGCTCAGCGGATTAATTCGAACTGCACGTCTGGAGAATAAACTGACCGTTCAGGAAGTGGCAGAACGCGCCGGCGTTTCCAGAGGGTTAGTGCAGCGCATTGAGAAAGGCGATCTCAAATGTGAAATAGGGGCAGTCTTTGAAGTGGCTGTTATTGTCGGCGTCAGATTATTCGATGCGGACGAAAATTCAGTTTCGCGCCATCTCAGACAAACAGAAGACAAACTGGCACTGATGCCGAAATCGGTTCGTAAAGCACATAAGGAAATAGACGATGACTTCTAAGCGTAAGGACACTGAGGCTTTTGTCTGGATTTGGCTTCCGGAAGAAACACGCCCCATTGTTGCGGGAAAAATAGTGTCTGACGGCAAAGATATCGAATTTAATTACGGTAAAAGCTATCTCGAACGTCGCAATGACAAGCGGGCTGCCATTTCGATTTACGAACCTGAATTGCCTTTACAGCCGGGGCTGTTGCCCGTAAAGAAGGGGCTCAATTTCTACGGATGCCTGCGCGATGCCGCACCAGACGCCTGGGGGCGTCGGGTAATCATTAACAGAAAGCTAGGGCAGAAAGGCGCATCGACAGATACCGCAATGTTAGATGAACTGACGTATTTACTGGAGTCTGGCTCAGACCGCATCGGCGCTTTGGATTTCCAGCGATCAGCGACGGAATACGTTTCACGTTCAGCCAGTAATGTCAGTCTGGAAGAACTGCTTCAATCGGCAGAACGCGTTGAAAAAGGGATCGCGCTCACCCCTGAACTCGATCAGGCACTTTTTCATGGCAGCTCGATCGGCGGAGCACGACCTAAGGCATTGATAGAGGATCGGGGTTGTAAGTATGTGGCAAAATTTTCCTCAACCACCGATCTCTACAGCGTGGTAAAAGCAGAATTTATCGCGATGCGACTTGCGTCCCTCGCCGGGCTCAGCGTCGCCCCCGTCAAAATGGCTCGTGCCGCGAATAAAGACGTATTGCTTATTCAACGCTTTGACCGGCTGAAAAAAGAAAATGGCTGGTCCAGGAAATGCATGATATCTGCCCTGACTTTATTTGGTCTTGATGACATGATGGCGCGCTATGCCAGTTACGAAGAATTTGCAGGTATCATCAGGCATCGTTTCTCTGAACCCAAAAAAAGCACTAAAGAATTGTTTTCACGACTCGTTTTTAACATTCTTTGTGGCAATACCGATGATCATGCCCGGAACCATGCGGCATTCTGGGATGGCAAAACATTAAGCCTGACACCGGCTTACGATATTTGCCCGCAAGGAAGAGCCGGTAATGAAGCCTCTCAGGCGATGTTGATTTCAGGAGATAATAATCTCAGTCGTCTCAAAACCTGCCTGATTGCCGCTCATTCATTCTTACTGGCGGAAAACGAAGCCCGGGACATTTTTGAGCATCAGATCAGTGTGATAGAAGATAACTGGACCTCAGTATGTGATGAGGCTGAGCTTAACGAGGTTGACCGCAATCTTCTTTGGTGTAGACAATTTCTGAATCCGTTCTCACTCGAACAGGAATAATGCAGCTTTTTGAACAAAGGGAGCACTCCCTCACGGCAGCACTCCCTTTTCACTTCTTTTTTAAACCTCAGCTTACCGAAACTTTCCGGCGGCGTTTATCGAGGTCTTTAATCAGCTTATTCACCTGCTCGTCGGCGAACATCTCTTCGAGGGAGGTGGACAGTTTACGGCGCCAGTTCGGGTATTCGTCGCTGGTGCCGGGCACGTTGACCGGCGAGTCCATGTCTAACCAGTCTTCTGGTTGCAGGCCGAGCAAAGCACAGGCGCTGTCAGCGACGTAGCGTTGCAGGCCACGGTTGAGCACCGGCGTCATCTCCATCAATGCCGCTTTACGTCCGGTTTTTTTAGGGATGCAGTCGTAATGGTGTAAGCCGTCAAGCAGCCCCTGACGCGCACGGGCGCGGTCGGCGTACAGCTCCTGCAACACATCTTCATCGCGGTACAGTCCCAGCGATTTACCCAGCGCCAGATCGTCACTTTGCCAGTATCCGCGCAGCGTCGGCAGGTCATGCGTGGTGATTGTCGCCATCGCCTGAACCGGATACGACTGCGGCGCACGGAAGTTGTTTTCCTCATCACGCTCGAAATACAGCACTTTGTAGGAATACACCCCGCCTTCGCGCAGCTTACTGACGATCTCCACCGGGACGGTGCCCAGATCTTCACCAATCACCATGCAGCGGTGACGCTGACTTTCCAGCGCCAGAATAGCCAGCAGATCGTCTACCGGATATTGCACATATGCGCCTTTATCCGCCGTTTCACCCGCCGGGATCCACCATAAACGCAATAACGTCATCACGTGATCAATACGCAACGCGCCACAGCTGGTCATGTTTGAACGCAGCAGATCGATAAACGGCTGATAACCGCGTTTCACCATCACGTGTGGATCCATCGGGCGCAGATCCCAGTTCTGACCCAGCGGCCCGAGGATATCCGGCGGTGCGCCGACCGAGGCTTTCAGGCAGTACAATTCGCCATCGCCCCAGGTTTCCGAGCCACCTTCCACCACACCGACGGCCAGATCGCGGTATAAACCGATCGGCATGTCGCCCTGCTGGCTGACCTCGTAACATTGTGAAAATTGCGTTTCTGCCAGCCATTGCAGCCAGAGGTAAAACTCCACATCCTGCGCATGTTGTTCACAGAAAGCGCGCACTGCAGGGCCACGCGCATCATGATATTGCTCCGGCCAGCGGTTCCATCCGAGTGCAACATCCGTCTCTTTCGCCAGATGTTCGTATAACGCGTCAAACGCCGCCTGCAGATACAGACTTTCCCCGCCCTGCTTCACAAAAGCCGCCAGCGATTTCACCTGCGCATCCTGCACTTTACGCTTCAGGAATTGCGCGTAGGCCAGCCGTAATCCTTCGAGTTTGAGCGGCATCACTTCACCGTAATCCACCCAGTCGCTGGCGCGCACGGCCTGTAACCGTTGCTGCGTCAGCGGCAGATTCCACCACTGTTGGGCGGCCTGGCTCAGCCTGAAATCGTCGACGGCACTGACGTCGATATAAATCACGTTCAGCCAGCGGCGCGACGACGGACTGTAAGGGCTGGCCGCCACCGGATTGGCCGGATACAGCGCATGAATAGGATTCAGCCCGACAAACGCACCGCCACGCTCAGCGACCTTTTTCAGCAACAACCGGAGATCGCCGAAATCGCCAATCCCCCAGTTATTTTCTGAACGCAGCGTATAAAGTTGTACGCACGCGCCCCACAGCTTTTTGCCCGCCAGCAATGCATCAGGTTCATAGCAGCGTTTCGGGGCGACAATCACCCGGCAATCCCACTGCTGCGCATCCTGTGTCAGCGTCAGCTGGTGATAACCGGCAGGGATTTTACCCGGCAGCGCCAGGGTCATTTTACCGCTGATTCGCCCTTGCTGAATTGCGCCGCTTTCCAGTTTGAGTGTCCAGGCATATTCACCTTCCCCCCCGACCGGCAATGCCAGACGGCTGCCGGAAACGAACACTTTCACCGCAGGAACCGGCATAACAACCGGGCGGCTTTCCGCCACCCAGCCCATTGCGGCTAACAGTTCACGCTTAGTTTCAGGCGCAATCGCCTGCTGCTTACCGTGCGCGTTGATAAAACCAGAGGAAATACCCGCCTCCCTGGCGGCCTGCTCCAGTGCTTTGTTCTCCATGCGGGCTCCTTAACGTTTCGCCTGCCAGATCCGCTGCTGGTAATCGCGGATCGAGCGGTCGGAACTGAACATCCCAACACGCGCCGTGTTGAGAATGGTTTTGCGCGTCCAGTCTTCCTGGTCACGATACAGCACATCAACTTTTTGCTGTGCAGCGCAATAATCAGCAAAGTCCGCCAGCACCAGATAAGGATCACCGCCCCCCAGCAAACTGTCGAGCATCAGGCTGAAGGCCTGTTTGTCGCCATCGCTGAAGAAGCCGTTTTCCAGCTCTTTGAGGATCTTATCCAGGTGCTTGTCTTTTTTGCGGATCTTGAGCGGATCGTAGCCTTTCGCCTGCAACGCTTTGACCTGATCAACCGTGTTGCCAAAGATGAAGATATTGTCTTCCCCGACTTCTTCAGCAATCTCGACATTCGCGCCGTCGAGCGTGCCGACGGTCAGCGCGCCGTTCAGCGCCAGCTTCATGTTACCGGTGCCTGAGGCTTCTTTCCCGGCGGTCGAAATCTGCTCGGAAACGTCCGCGGCCGGGATCATCAACTCAGCGACAGAAACGCGGTAATCCGGGATAAACACCACTTTGATGCGGTCGCGCACCAGCGGGTCGTTATTCACTTTTTCCGCCACTTTGTTAATAGCGTAGATGATGTTTTTCGCCAGGTAATAACCCGGTGCCGCTTTCGCGCCGAACAGGAAGACGCGTGGCACCATGTCCATTTCCGGGTTATCACGCAGCTGACGGTAAAGGGACAGAATGTGCAGCAGGTTAAGATGCTGACGTTTGTATTCGTGCAGGCGTTTGATCTGCACATCGAAAATGGCGTCAGGATTGAGCGTCAGCCCCATAACGCTTTTCACGTAGTGCGCCAGTTTGATTTTATTCTCGCGCTTAATCGTCTGGTAACGCTGACGGAATTTTTTATCGTCGGCGAAACTTTCCAGCCCTTTCAGGGCATCCAGATCGTTAACCCATTCGGTTTTCAGCGTGTCGTCAATCAGCGCAGACAGGGCCGGATTACACTGTTTCAGCCAGCGGCGCGGCGTAATACCGTTGGTGACGTTATGGAATTTGTTCGGCCACAGCTGGTGATATTCCGGGAACAGATCTTTCACCACCAGTTCGGAGTGCAACGCCGCCACGCCGTTCACCGCAAAACCACTGACTACGCACAGGTTGGCCATACGGACTTGTTTGTTCTGGTGAACAGACAGTTTTTCCCACACCGCTTTATCGCCCGGCCACTGCTTTTCGACCACTTTCTTGAAGCGGGTGTTAATGGCTTTGATCAGCGAGAAGTGGCGCGGTAACAGGCTGCGCACCAGTTTTTCGTCCCAGCATTCCAGCGCTTCAGGCATCAGCGTGTGGTTGGTATACGCGAAGGTCTGGCTGGTGATTGCCCAGGCAGCGTCCCAGTCCAGCTGATGCTCGTCGAGCAAAATACGCAGCAGTTCAGGAATGGCAATGGTCGGGTGCGTGTCGTTGAGCTGGATGACTTCGAATTTCGGTAAATCCTCAATTTTGCGACCGAGGAAATGATGACGACGCAGGATATCGCCTACCGAACAGGCGCACTGGAAATACTGCTGCATCAGGCGCAGGCGTTTACCGGCGTCGTGGTTGTCATTCGGATACAACACTTTGGTGAGCTTCGCCGCATCAATGCCTTTTTGCTCAGCTTTGAGAAATTCACCGTCGTTGAACAAGGTCAGATCAAACGGATGCACATCAGTCGCCTGCCACAAACGCAGTGGCTGGGTGACGCCATTTTTATAGCCGACCACCGGCAAATCCCAGGCTTCACCGCGCAGGGAGAACGCCGGATGCCATTGTTCTTCGCCATTCTCGTTCCTGGTCAGTTTGCCGCCAAACGCCACGTCAACAGACAGCGAACTGTTGTGGCTGAACCACGGATAGCTTTCGCGATGCCAGTTATCCGGCGCTTCCTGCTGTTTGCCTTCGCTGAACGACTGACGGAACAGACCGTACTGATAATTCAGGCCGTAGCCGGTTGCCGGTTGTCCGACAGTCGCCATTGAATCGAGGAAACAGGCCGCCAGACGCCCTAATCCGCCATTACCCAGCGCCGGATCGGTTTCCTGCTCCAGCACATCGGCCAGCTCAACGCCCTGCTCTTTCAGCGCCTGGTTGACGGTTTCATACCAGCCGAGGTTGATCAGGTTATTCGCGGTCAGGCGCCCGATCAGAAATTCCATCGAAATATAGTTTACGTGCCGTTGCGGCTGTTTTGTCGCTTCAGGCGCAGGCTGCGCGCTCAGCTGTTCGGAGAGCGCGGCACTGGTGGCCTGCCACCACTGATGCGGTGTCATATCCTTTGCCTGTTGCAAACCGAATCCCTGCCACTGGCGTTTTAGCGCGGCTAAAAACTGCGTCTTATCCAAAGTCACCTGCATCACATGCCTCTTTATCCGGGAATTTGTAGGGAAGTCTGATGTTGATTATCACTATGCTGACGCTTGTGCCTGTGAGCAGCATCATCCTGCCAAAGATTAGGCAGGGAGGAGAAACGGGGCGTAGCCGGAGGAGACGGGGGATCAGGGGGAAGCTCTGAAAATTTGTATTTAGAAGTGTGATGCAGAGCAACTTAACGGCATGTAAAAACGTAACATTCTTGCAATCAATGTTTCAAAGGAGGACTTTAGAAAAAGTGATTAATTACACGCTGCGAAATAATTATTACGCCTCCTGACTACCGTCAAAAGAATCGAAAAAAATGCTGATCCCGTCGAAATTGAGCCGCCCGGTGCGGCAGCAAAATACAGTGGTTCGCGATCGTCTGCTGACGAAGCTCTCGACTGCGCCAAATTATCGTCTGACCCTGGTCGCCAGTCCGGCGGGCTATGGGAAAACGACGCTGGTCGCACATTGGGCGGCGGGCAAAAGCGATCTCGGCTGGTATTCGCTGGATGAAAGTGACAATCAGCCGGAGCGTTTTGCCAGCTATCTGATTGCGGCAGTACAACAGGCTTGCGGCGGTCATTGCGTCAAAAGTGAAGCGCTGAGTCAGAAACACCAGTACGCCAGTTTATCGGCGCTGTTTGCTCAGCTGTTTGTTGAGCTTTCCGACTGGCACCGTCCGCTGCTGCTGGTTATCGACGATTATCACCTGATTTCTAACGACGCCATCCATGAAGGGATGCGTTTTTTCCTGCGTCATCAGCCGGAAAATCTGTCGCTGGTGGTTCTTTCGCGCACCCTGCCACCGCTGGGTATCGCCAATATGCGTGTCCGCGATCAGTTGCTGGAACTTAACGCCACGCATCTGGCCTTTACGCATCCGGAAACACAGCAATTTTTCGACAACCGGCTGAAAGACCCCATCGATCAGGCCGACAGTGGCCGTCTGTGCGACGAAGTGGCCGGCTGGGCAACGGCACTCCAGCTGATCGCGTTATCCGCACGTCAGTCCACTACGTCGTCGCAACAGTCTACGCAGCAGTCCGCCCGCAAACTGGCCGGGCTGAATGCCAGCCATCTTTCAGAATATCTGGTGGATGAAGTGCTGGATCGCGTGGATGCGCCGACACGAGACTTTTTGCTGCGCTGCTCGCTGCTGCGGTCAATGAACGATGCGCTGATTGTGCGCCTGACCGGCAGCGAAAACGGCCAGCAGCGCCTTGAGGAACTGGAACGTCAGGGGCTTTTCATTCATCGTATGGATGACACCGGCGAATGGTTTAACTTCCATCCGCTGTTTGCCACTTTCCTGCGCCAGCGGTGTCAGTGGGAACTGTCGACAGAACTGCCGGCCATTCACCGTGCCGCTGCCGAAGGCTGGCTGGCTCAGGGCTTTCCGGCCGAAGCTATTCATCATGCGCTGGGTGCGGAAGACATCAATATGCTGCGCGATATTCTGCTGCAACACGCCTGGGCACTGTTCAATCAGAGCGAACTGGCGTTGCTGGAAGAATGTCTGGCCGCGCTGCCGTATGACCGCCTGATCCAGAATCCTAAACTGGTGCTGTTGCAGGCGTGGCTGGCACAAAGTCAGCACCGTTATGCCGAAGTGGAAACGTTACTGTTGCGCGCCGAAAGCGAAATGCAGCAGCGCAATATCGTCATGGAACAGGAACTCGCGGCGGAATTTGATGCCCTACGGGCGCAGGTGGCGATTAACGATGGCCGTCAGGATGAAGCTGAAAAACTGGCCGCCGACGCCCTGAAATATCTGCCGTATGAAAGCTATTACAGCCGCATTGTGGCGACCTCAGTCACCGGCGAAATCCAGCACTGCAAAGGTGATCTGACCCGCGCCTTGCCGCTGATGCAACAAACCGAACAGATTGCCCGCCGCTATGAAGCTTATCACTATGCGTTATGGGCATTGCTGCAACAGAGTGAAATCCTGATTGCGCAGGGCTTTTTGCAGGCGGCGTTTGAGATGCAGGATCGCGCTTTTGAACTGGTGCGTGAACAGCATCTGGAACAGCTGCCGATGCACGAATTTCTACTGCGTCTGCGCTCGCAATTGCTGTGGTCGTGGTCGCGGCTCGATGATGCCGAAGACGCCGCCCGTCAGGGGCTCGACGTGCTGACCAACTTCCAGCCGCAACAGCAGTTGCAGTGTCTGGCGATGCTGGCGAAATGTTCTCTGGCCCGCGGTCAGCTCGATAACGCACATCACCATTTACAGCGCTGTGAAAGCCTGCTCAAAACCGGTCAGTATCACATCGACTGGCTGACCAATACCGACAAGCCACGGGTGATTTACTGGCAGATGATCGGCGACAAAGCCGCTGCCCGCCAGTGGCTGCAACAGGCACGTAAACCCGACATGGCCGACAACCATTTCCAGCAAGGCCAGTGGCGTAATATCGCCCGCGTGCAGATTTTGCTGGAACAGTTTGATGAAGCCGAAGTGGTGCTCGATGAGCTGAATCAGAATGCGCGTCAGTTGCGCCTGACCAGCGATCTCAACCGCAATCTGCTGCTCAGCAATCTGCTTTACTGGCATACCGGCCGTAAAAATGATGCGCAGCGGGTGTTGATCGAAGCGCTGGGGCTGGCGAACCGTACGGGTTTTGTCAGTCATTTCGTCATCGAAGGGGAAATGATGGCGCAGCAGTTGCGTCAGTTGCTGCAACTCAATCTGCTGCCGGAACTGGAACAGCGCCGTGCTCAGCAAATTCTGCGTGAAATTAACCAGCACCATCGTCATAAGTTCGCGCACTTCGACGAAGGGTTCGTCAATAAACTGCTGACCCATCCGCAGGTGCCGGAACTGATCCGCACCAGTCCGCTGACCCAGCGCGAATGGCAGGTTCTCGGGCTGATTTACTCCGGTTACAGCAACGATCAGATCGCCGGTGAACTCGATGTCGCGTCCACCACCATCAAAACGCATATCCGCAATTTGTACCAGAAACTGGGCGTGGCACACCGTCAGGAAGCTGTCCAGCAGGCACAACATTTATTACAGGTGATGGGCTACGGCGCCTGATTCACCGGGTAAGGCAACGCACACTTGCGTTATCGCGCACTTCTCTTTTCATAACACATCATCAAAATAAGTTGATGTGTTATGCCTATTTTTCATTAGCGAACATATTTTGCTCAAAAATAAAATCCGGTGATATAATGTGACCTTCATCACACTATTGTAATTCACCATTTCTTCAGAAAAGCCCGCTGCCAACCTGTTATAACAGCCATCCGGCTGATTTTGGCTTTGTGTAAACGGCTGTAGTGAGTAAGGATTTTATCGATGGGTACTTTAACTGCCGGGATTGTCATGATGCGCTGGGAATTGCTGAGCGCCTTTTTGATGTTCTGCACCAGCCAGCTTAATATTGTTTGCCGCCAGTCCAGCCGCAATACCATGGCCTTTGTTTGCAGCGGTCTCGGCCTGACCGTGACCTGTTTCTTCGTCATGAGCCTGATGGGCATGAATTATGATGCCGCCGCCGTCGCGCAGTTCTGGGCAAACACTAAAGACGTTTTCTTTGATGTGATGAGCAAAACCCCGACCGATATGTCTTATTACTATTAATCCGATTCGCTCACAGCGTGTCGTTGAGAACAGATAAAAGAAAGGCAGAACATAATGTTCTGCCTTTTTTATTGCCCTGATAATGAACATTCAGGCCAGCTTGCTGATTATTTGTTCACCTGCATATCATTTAATCCTAAATTTAGAAAAATGCGTGGCGTATCTGAGGTCTTTTTGTACGTGAGTTTCTGATTACCTGTAAATTGCAGTCTGCTCCGCAATGTAAAACGATATTGTGCGCAGGGCATAAACTATTCATTGCTAATAGTTGAAGGGTCGTATTAGATTCTCACCCATACTTTTCTTAGAATGATCATTGCTTTTTTTGCTTCAGGCTGCTGAATTTTCACCGGTTTGGCACCCCTGCTTATGGCTGAAGGAATTCCGATGAATACGCATCACGTGCTTGGCGCGTTAGTGTTACTGGTAAGTTCTGCTTCTTCGCTCGCCGTTGAAACGACGGGCATTCCCCAGGATCAGGTAAAAGAGCGCAATGCGTTTATTGCTGACCTGATGAAAAAAATGACCATTGATGAAAAAATCGGTCAGCTAAATCTGGTCACTGTGGGGCCGGATTATCAGAAAGAAGCCATTATGGCCGACATCCGCGCCGGTAAAGTCGGTGGCGTGTTTAATACCGTCACTAAACCTGATATTCGCCGTATGCAGGATCAGGTGAAAGAAAGCCGCCTGAAGATCCCCCCGTTTTATGCCTATGACGTGGTGCATGGTCAGCGCACTATTTTCCCTATCAGCCTTGGCCTTGCCGCCAGCTGGGATATGCAGGCCGTCAACACCAGCGCACGTATTTCCGCACTGGAAACCGCAGCAGATGGTCTGAATATGACCTTCTCGCCAATGGTCGATATTACCCGTGATCCGCGCTGGGGCCGTGTCTCCGAAGGTTTTGGCGAAGACACCTACCTGACGTCCCGCCTGGCACATGAAATGGTGACGGGTTATCAGGGTAAAGACCCTTCAGCACCCGACGCAGTGATGGCTAACGTCAAACACTACGCGCTGTACGGCGCGGTGGAAGGCGGTCGCGAATACAACACCGTGGACATGAGCCTGACCCGCATGTTTAACGATTACATGCCACCGTATAAAGCGGCGGTAGATGCCGGTGCCGGTGGCGTGATGGTTGCCCTCAACAGTGTTAACGGCATCCCCGCGACGTCAAATACCTGGTTGCTGAAAGATATTCTGCGCGATGACTGGCAGTTCAAAGGTCTGACAGTGAGTGACCACGGCGCTATTGGCGGTCTGGTCAAACACGGCGTGGCCGAAGATGATCGTCAGGCGGCTGCGATGGCGCTGAAAGCCGGTGTCGATATGGACATGGCCGACAATATGTACGGTAAGTATCTGAAAGGATTGCTCGCCGACGGTCTGGTGAGTCAGCAGGATATTGACCGTGCCGTGCGTGACGTTCTGGCCGCCAAATGGGACATGGGGCTATTTGTCGATGAATACCGTCATTTAGGTCCGCAGTCGAGCGACCCGGCGGACACCAATGCTGAAAGCCGTCTGCACCGCACCGAAGCCCGCGAAGTCGCGCGCACGTCCCTCGTGTTGCTGAAAAACACCAACGAGACGCTGCCGTTACAGAAAAAAGGCACCATTGCCGTGATTGGCCCGCTGGCTGACAGCAAACGCGATGTGATGGGCAGCTGGTCTGCCGCCGGTAAAGCCGCTCAGGCCGTGACTGTCTTGCAGGGGATGAAAGATGTCCTCGGTGACAAAGGCACATTGTTATATGCACGCGGTGCTAACATCACCGACGATCAGGGGATGGTCGATTTCCTTAATTCCTACGACAAGCAGGTGATCAACGACCCGCGTAAACCGCAGGACATGATTGATGAAGCGGTGAAAACAGCTGAGAAATCAGATGTCGTGGTGGCTGTGGTCGGTGAAGCACAGGGTATGGCGCATGAAGCCTCCAGCCGTTCAGATATCAGCATTCCGCAAAGCCAGCGTGACCTGCTCAAGGCGCTGAAAGCCACCGGTAAACCGCTGGTGATTGTGCTGATGAATGGTCGTCCTCTGACACTGACGTGGGAAAATGACATCTCTGATGCCATGCTGGAAACCTGGTTCGCCGGCACCGAAGGCGGTCACGCGATTGCCGACGTTCTGTTTGGCGATTACAACCCGTCAGGCAAACTGCCGATGACCTTCCCGCGTTCGGTCGGGCAAATTCCTTTGTATAACAGCGTGCTGAATACCGGTCGTCCGTTCAATCCGCAGCATCCGGATAAATACACAACCCGTTATTTCGATATCACCAACGGGCCGCTGTTCCCGTTTGGTTATGGCCTGAGCTACACCCGTTTCAGCGTGTCTGACGTGAGCCTTTCATCCACAACCATGGATGCGAAACATCCGCTGACAGCCAGTGTCACGGTGAAAAACACCGGCAAAGTCAGTGGCGCGACTATCGTCCAGCTGTATCTGCAGGATGTCACCGCGTCGATCAGTCGTCCGGTGAAAGAGCTGAAGAACTTTGAGAAGATCACCCTCCAGCCGGGTGAAGAGAAAACCGTGACATTTGCTATCAATGAAAGAGATTTACGTTTCTACAATGACAAGCTGAAATGGGCCTCTGAACCCGGTAAGTTCAACGTATTCGTCGGGTTAGATTCTCAGGATGTGAAGAAAACCAGCTTCCTGCTGAAATAACATTTAGGTTCTGAAACCAGGCCCGATATGTAGTCAGCACGTTCTCTCTCAGGCGGGATCCCGGCAACGGAACCCGCCTGTTCTGAGCAGTAATTTCTGTCCGGTGACTGGATATATAACCGACAGTTGCTAACCTTAAATTCAATGTGTTACGCCTTCCGGCTCTGTATCCGATAGTTGCGGAGCGGTGCGGGTGTGCTGAGCAGAGTAAACTCCGTCTGTGCTGACTATCGCCATGTCGCCACACTGGCGGCGTATAGCGTTCTTTTCGGAGAAACATTCATGGTCGATTCTCAAGATGCGTCCATCCTGTACCTGCATTTTGGTACGCCCCGCCCATACTGGCGAGTGGGTTCTGACAGCAATGCACTGGAGCTGTCCGCAGAGAAAGGCGTGGTTAATGTTGCTATCTCCCTGACCCAATGGCAGGCGGGAAAAATCAGGCAACTGACCGGGATCACCTCAAGTTTCACGCTGGACATCACCCTGTTCGGCTCCCCTGTACGCCTCTATCTTGTCGGCCGGAAAATTGACAGCAAAGCCTGGGCTGGCACGGCATCGGCGTATCAGGACACTGAATCCGTCGCGCATGATCTTGAAGTCGGTCTGACTTTCGCTGAACAGGTGGTTTCCGAAGCCAACTCCGTGATTGTGATCATCGACCAGGAAGGCAAAATCCATCGTTTTAACCGGCTGAGCGAAGAATATACCGGCCTGCGCGAAGAAGATGTCATTGGCCGCAGCGCCTACGATTTATTCATGTCGATGGAAGAAGGTCTGGCATCACGCCAGAACATCAACGGTTTTTTTCAGCATCAGCAATCCTACGAAGTCGAACGCTGGATCAATACGGTTAAAGGTCAGCGGCTGTTCCTGTTTCGCAATAAATTCGTCCACAGCGGCAGCGGTAAACAGCAAAAATATCTGATCTGTTCGGGTTCTGACATCACGGACGAGCGCAAAGCGCAGGAACGTCTGCGCGTGCTGGCCAACACCGATCTGGTCACCGGTTTCGCGAACCGTAACGCGTTACAGGAATCTCTGGCCAGAGCCCTTCTCGAGCGCGGCGAAAATAAAGTCGGGCTGATTTATCTGGATCTGGATAACTTCAAAAAGGTGAACGATGCCTACGGCCATATGTTTGGCGATCACCTGTTGCGGGCGGTATCCGACGCTATTCAGGATTGTCTGTCGCCTAACGATAAGCTCGCGCGCCTCGGCGGCGATGAATTCATTATCCTCAGTATCCATGCCGAACTGAGCGCGCTGGAGGCACTGAGCCAGCGCGTGTTGCGCCGCCTGAGCCTGCCATTTCGTATCGGTCTCATTGAAGTCTATACCGGCTGTTCCGGCGGCATTGCTATCTGTCCGGAACACGGCACTGACGGCGATACGCTGCTGCAAAACGCCGATACCGCCATGTATGTGGCGAAGGAAAAAGGCAAAAATGCGCACTGCGTTTTCTCGCCGGGTATGAATGAAAAAGCCTCAGAATACATGTGGCTGGATACGCATTTACGCAAAGCGCTGGCGGAAAAAGACCAGCTGGTTTTGCACTATCAGCCGAAAGTGTCACTTTATGGCACTGTGCAAAGTGTGGAAGCGCTGTTGCGCTGGAATTCGCCGGAACGCGGTCTTATCCAGCCACAAAGTTTTATCCCTTATGCCGAAGAATCTGGCCTGATTACGCCCATCGGCAAATGGGTGATCGAAACCGCCACCCGTCAGGCGACGGAATGGCAGAAAAAGGGGCTGAATCTGCGCGTGGCCGTGAATCTTTCCGGGCGCCAGCTGAATAATGGCTCGTTTATCACGACGCTGTCTGACGCCATGAAAAAAGCCGGCATGAAAGGGTGTCTGCTCGATTTTGAACTGACCGAAAGCTGCCTGGTGGAAGACGAAGGTGCAGCTGTCGCCATGATTAACCAGTTGCATAAACTCGGCGCGCAGGTGCATCTGGATGATTTCGGTACCGGTTATTCTTCCCTGTCCCAGCTGGCACGCATTCCGCTCGACTGCATCAAGCTCGACCAGAGTTTTGTCCGTGGGATCAATGACAATCCGGTTTCTCAGGCGCTGGTGCGGGCGATTGTGGCAGTGGCGAAAACCCTGCAACTGACCGTGGTGGCGGAAGGGGTAGAAACGGCTGAAGAAGAGAAGTTAATTGACGAGATTGGTGTGGACAGTAAACAGGGCTTTCTTTACGCCAGGCCAATGCCCGCAACGGAACTCGAGCACTGGCTTGAAGAAAAAATGATTGCTTCACCCAATATTTTTAAACCTAAAGCAAAACAGAAATAGCGCCAGTAACGGGCCCTTTCTGCCCGCTGCTAGCCGGTTTTACGCAGTGATGCCGTATGCCGGTTTTGCAGCATGACCAGACGCTCCATATAACTCAGGTCTTTCTCCTCCAGCGTAAACGCGGCATCCACCCAATCCTCCGTAATATCCATCAGCTCGGAACGTGAAAGTTGCAGCACACGCTGGCGTGCGCGGATCATGGCGCGGATCCCGTTAAGTTTTGGCCGCAGCACATCCATAAACGTACGCGTGGCGTTGAACGCCTCACCCGGCTGGAATAACACATCCACCAGCCCGCGGCTTTCAAACCATTCCGCCGTATGAGACTCACCGGTGGAAATCAGTTCCTCCGCCAGCTTCATGCCCGCTTTGCGCGAGACCAGCGAATAACCGCCCATTCCCGGAAAGAGGTTAAAGGCGATTTCCGGAAATCCCATCCGGGCCGTGTTTTGCGCCAGCACATAATGGTGCGCCAGCGCCGCTTCGAATCCCCCGCCCAGTGCCGTACCTTCAATCATCGACAAGCTGATAGCTCCCACATCAAATCCACGCGCTGCCGCATGAACACAGTCCACACAGGCTCTGGCGTAGGCGCGCAAAGCCTCGCGCTTGTTATTGACGATAGAGTCGACAAAGAAACTCAGATCACCTCCCACATTGTACATATTGGGTACCAAAGAACCGGTGACCCAAAAATCAAAACGCAGCCCCGACGCCTTTGCTGCATAGGTCAGCGTCATGATGTCTTCAATAAGCTCCTGATTAAAACAGGGACGTGGATAAGACCTGAGCATCATCCACATGACATTACGGCCTTCTTCATAATAGGCTGCAATCTGGGACAAATGCCCGGCTTCGGTAAACGGGCGGCAGGCTGTATGGTCAATAAGATTCATAGTATATATCCAGGTTAGAAATGAATTTTTTAGGGTGAAGCAGCTCCAGCCTAGTCCAGCTCTAACCTGAACTGAATCGATTCGAGATTGTTTTATAAAAATAATCCTAAGCGCATAAACGTAATAAAAAAATGTTTAAAATAAACAACCTGCAACCAATCAATATTGTGTAAAAACAAAGAAATAATCTTTTTATTCGCGACTTCAGACGACCAGACTTCCGCAAAAAATAATCCACCATAATTAATGTTTGGCGATTAATAATATGCGTAATAGTTAATTAACTCTCAGGGATTTCCCCAAAGTGACGCATATCACAGTCATTGCACGCTGACTTTCCAATTGCTCTGCCACCCGCTAAATTGAACTCATCTCCTCCGACCACTTAAGAGAATTCCATGACTGAACGCGCTTCGCTGTTTTATCCGCACCTGCTGGCGCCGCTGGATTTAGGTTTTACACAACTGAAAAATCGCGTGCTGATGGGTTCTATGCACACCGGACTGGAAGAACTGGAGGACGGGCCTGAACGTCTGGCGGCCTTTTATGCCGAACGCGCCGCCGCTGGTGTCGGGCTGATTGTCACCGGCGGCATTTCCCCCAACGCGCAGGGCGTGGTGTATCAGGGTGGTTCAATCCTCGCAGAACAGGAGCACATCACGCATCACCGCGTGGTGACCGATGCCGTTCATGCCGCCGGGGGAAAAATTGCGCTGCAAATTCTTCATGCAGGGCGTTACAGTTATCACCCCCACCCCGTCGCGCCTTCAGCACTTCAGGCACCGATTAACCGCTTTACACCTCACGCCCTGAGCGAAGAAGAAATCGAATCAACGCTGTCAGATTTTGCCCGCTGTGCGCAACTCGCCAAGGCGTCCGGCTATGACGGTGTGGAAATCATGGGTTCCGAAGGTTATCTGATAAACCAGTTCCTCACCGCGCGCACCAATCAGCGCACGGACAACTGGGGCGGTTCCGCCGATAACCGTATGCGATTTGCGACAGAAGCGGTGCGCCGCGTGCGCGAAACCTGTGGCCGGGAGTTCATCATTATTTATCGCTTATCCATGCTGGATCTGGTCGAGGAAGGCTCGGACTGGCAGGAAGTCGAAACTCTGGCGCAACGCATCGAGCTGGCTGGCGCGAGCATTATTAACACCGGCATCGGCTGGCATGAAGCACGCATTCCGACCATCGCCACGATGGTTCCCCGCGCGGCGTTCAGCTGGGTGACGCAAAAACTGATGGGCAAAGTCGGTATTCCGCTGATCACCACCAACCGCATTAACGATCCCGACGTGGCGGAGAAAATTCTCGCCGAAGGTTGCGCAGATATGGTGTCGATGGCGCGCCCGTTCCTCGCCGATCCGGCGTTTGTCGAAAAAGCCGCACAAGGGCGTGCTGATGAAATCAATACCTGCATCGGCTGTAATCAGGCCTGTCTGGATCAGATATTCGCCGGAGAAGTCACGTCCTGCCTGGTGAATCCCCGCGCCTGCCGTGAAACGCAGTTACCCCTAACCCGTGCGGAAGTCACCAAACGCCTGGCCGTGGTCGGCTCCGGGCCAGCCGGACTGGCATTTGCCACCACTGCCGCCAGCCGCGGACATCACGTCACATTATTTGATGCACACAATGAAATCGGCGGGCAGTTTAATGTCGCCAAACAGATCCCCGGCAAAGAAGAGTTTTATCAGACGCTGCGCTATTACTCGCGTCAGCTGACATTACTGGGCGTCACGCTGCGTCTGGGTGAAACCGTCACCGCCAGCCAGTTAACGGGTTATGACGAAGTGATCCTCGCCTGCGGCATTTCACCACGCCTGCCGGATATTACTGGCATTGATCACCCGAGCGTACTGACTTACCTCGACGTGCTGCGCGATAAAAAACCGGTCGGCCAGCGCGTCGCCATTATTGGCGCGGGAGGTATCGGTTTTGATACCGCCGAATATCTGGTGCATAAAGGCGTGTCATCAAGCCTGAGTACTCAGGCCTTCAGCCACGAATGGGGGATCGACCAGAGCCTGAGGCATCGCGGCGGTCTGGCACCGCAGGGACCGCAGCCAGAACCGGCGGCGCGGGAGATCGTTCTGCTGCAACGCAAAACCACCAAAGTCGGCGCAGGACTGGGGAAAACCACCGGCTGGATCCACCGCGCCAGCCTGCTGCAGCGTGGCGTGAAGATGCAAAGCGGCGTCAGCTACGAACGCATCGACGATGCGGGTTTGCATCTGATCATGAACGGCGAGCCGCTGTGTCTGGAAGTGGATAACGTAATTATCTGCGCCGGACAGGAACCGCAGCGCGCCCTGTATCAGCCCTTGCAGGATGCCGGAAAAATCGTGCATCTGATCGGCGGTGCAGACGTCGCCGTCGAACTGGATGCCCGTCGGGCTATCGATCAGGGCACGCGGCTGGCGCTGAAAATATAAACATTGGATTAGAAAACTGCAGACGAAAAAAAAGCCGCGATGAGCGGCTTTTTCATGTCAGCAATTCAGCGATCAGTGATGCGACGCCGTTTTCACCGCACGCAGGATTACAAACTTCTGATTGGTAGCGATCGTCGTGCAGTTGCCGAACAGGCGGCGCAGTTTCTGGTAGTAATCCAGATGGCGGTTGCCGACGATGCGCAGTTCGCCGCCGGTTTGCAGGCAACGTTTGGCGTCGCAGAACATGCGCCACGCGGTGTCATCACTGACCACGGTGCCCTGGTGGAACGGCGGGTTACACAACACGGCGTGCAGGGTTTCGCGCTCGACACCAGCCAGCATATTGTTCACTTCGAAATGACAGCGGCTGACATCTTGCGGCAAATTGTTTTCGACATTAATGCGGCTCGATTCTACCGCCATATAAGATTCATCGACGAACAGCATTTCTGCATCCGGATTCAGCGCCAGCGCGGTCATGCCGATCACGCCGTTACCGCAACCCAGATCCGCCATGCGCCCTTCGATACCTTCCGGCAGATGCTGCATGAAGAAGCGTGCGCCGATATCCAGACCGCCACGTGAGAACACGTTCGCATGGTTGGAAATACGGAATTCGCTGTCATCCAGCGCCCATTCGGAAATCACCGGCTCAGCGGTTTGCGCTGGCAGAGTCGCTTCACAATGGATCAGACGGGCTTTTTTCCATGCCAGGCTGGTTTTGGTTGGCCCGAGGATTTTCTCGAACAACTGCAACGTAGAGGTGTGGATATCACGGGCTTTCGCGCCGGCGATAATCTGCGTGTCCGGCGTCACCACTTCACGCAGCGCCAGCAGTTGTTGTTCCAGCAGCGCCAGCGTTTTTGGCACTTTGATGATGACCAGACCCGGATTGATCGGCAACGGCACCAGGCTGCTTTGCGCCGCCACGCTGTCTTCGTCAAATCCGTTAAGACGCAGGTTATGGCGCATCGCCAGCTGACTCATGAAAGAGTCATTGATGCTGGTCGGGTTGTGCGGCTGCAAGGCGCAGGCCAGCGTGCCAAAAGCATCGTTGAAAATCAGCAGCGGACGGCCGTTGAGCGCGTCGGTGTTCAGGTTTTGCAGCAGATACTCATCAGCCGCTTCCCATGCCTGTAACTGCGTTGCCGCTTCTTCCAGCGGATAACGTTCCAGACGCAGTTGCAATAACTGACCACCTGTTTCGGTTTCGAATTGGCTCATTGGCCCTCCTCTATATTCAATTTGCGCTGTTTATCCCTTAATTTGGTCTATCAGTAAAACGTTTTTTCAGTTAAAAAGGGGTTTATCTGCCGGACTGGCGCGATCGTGACGAAAACACCGCTTACCGGTATGGCATCTTTTCCCCGTCAATAAAGAGACAAAGCAAACAGTTATGCCTGAATTGACCTATCTGCAAGGCTATCCCGAGAATCTTCAGGCTCAGGTTCGCCAGTTAATCGAACAGGAACGTTTAGGTAAAGTGTTGCTGACGCGATACCCCGAGCCGCACGAGCTGACCACTGACAAATCGCTCTATCAGTATACGCTGGACCTGAAAAACCAGTTTTTACGCAGTTCATCGCCGTTAAGCAAAGTCGCTTATGACAATAAAATCCACGTGATGAAGCACGCGCTGGGGCTGCATACCGCCATATCGCGCATTCAGGGCGGCAAGCTGAAAGCCAAAGCGGAAATCCGCGTCGCGACGGTATTTAAAAGCGCGCCGGAAGCGTTTCTGAAAATGATTGTGGTTCACGAACTCGCGCACCTGAAAGAAAAAGAACACAACAAAGCTTTCTACAGCCTGTGCTGTCATATGACGCCCGACTATCATCAGTTAGAATTCGACACGCGCATGTACCTGACGCATCTGGAAATATTCGGCAAGTTATACCAATAATTCATTGTCCACTTATCTATAGGGAATACATATGATTCGCTTTGCAGTCGTCGGCACCAACTGGATCACCCAGCGTTTTATTGATGCCGCACACGAGAGCGGTAAGATGAAGTTAACCGCGATTTACTCCCGCACGCTGGAAGGCGCTAAAAAGCTCGGTGAGGATTATCCGGTTGAACATTATTTTGATTCCCTTGAAGCAATGGCCGCATCTGACCTGATTGATGCCGTCTACATTGCCAGCCCGAATTCACTACATGCCCCACAATCGCTGTTGTTCCTCAGCCATAAAAAGCACGTGATTTGCGAGAAGCCGCTGGCATCTAATCTGCAAGAAGCCGAAAGCCTGATTGCCTGCGCGAAAGAGAACAACGTGGTGCTGTTCGAAGCGTTTAAAACCGCCTATCTGCCGAATTTCCTGCATATGAAAGGCGCGCTGAACCGTATCGGTAAACTGCGTAAAGCCATTCTGAACTACTGTCAGTATTCCTCACGTTATCCGCGCTATCTGGCCGGTGAAAACCCGAACACCTTTAACCCGGCGTTTTCCAACGGCTCAATCATGGATATTGGCTATTACTGTCTGGCCAGCGCCATTTCGCTGTTTGGCGAACCGGAAACGGTAAAAGCCACTGCAACGTTGCTGGAAAGCGGCGTCGACGGTCAGGGCACGGTGATTTTGTCATATGCGGATAATTTTGACGTGGTGATCAACCATTCCAAGATCAGCGACTCCCTGCTGCCAAGCGAAATTCAGGGCGAAGACGGCACCCTGCAGATGGAAAAACTGTCTGAATGCCAGACGCTCAGCCTGACGCCACGCGGCAGCCAGAAACTGGACCTGACGCAACCGCAGCACATCAACACCATGCTGTATGAAGCAGAAACATTTGCGATTCTGGTCGACAGCCAGTTTGTCGCGCACCCGGGGCTGGAAGTCTCGCGCATCACCGCCAAAGTGCTGACGGAAATCCGTCGTCAGACCGGCGTGGTGTTTCCGGCCGATAATCAGCCTTAATGTTCCGTAAGTATCGGGAGTAACAGATGATTGCACCCAGCCAGAAACCGCTGTTGATTTTACAGACCGGTCACGCGCCGGAGCCTATCCGCCGCGCACACGATAACTTCCCGCAGATGTTTATCCGCCAGGGAGATATCGACCCGCAGCAGGTCGTGATTGTCGATTTGCAGGCGGGTGAACGCCCGCTGCCGCCGGAAAACTATTGCGGGGCGATCATTACCGGGTCGCGCAGCATGGTGACAGAACATCTGGCGTGGAGTGAAGACGCGGCGGACTGGGTACGTCTGGGCATGTTGCAGGAGTTACCGATGTTCGGCGCCTGCTACGGTCATCAGCTGATGGCGTATGCACTGGGCGGCGAGGTGGATTATCACCCGCAAGGGATTGAAGTGGGCACCCATGAAGTCACGCTGACGCCTGCCGGGCATCTGGACCCGCTGGTGTCGCAGCTTCCGGCACAGTTCGCGGCCAATCTGATCCATCTGCAAACTGTTATTACGCCGCCTGCGACGGCGACGGTGCTGGCGAAAACGCTGCACGACCCGCATCAGATCCTGCGTTATGGCCCGAATGCTGTCAGCACCCAGTTCCATCCGGAATTCACTCTGGCGGTGATGAAAACGTATCTGTCATGGCTGGGATCCCTCGCCGAAGACGATTCGGTGGACTTTACTCATCAGGCTCAGCAACTTAGCGAAACACCGCTCAGTCAGGGGCTGCTGCTGGCCTTTGTCGGCGCACTCGGCAAACGTCAGGCGCTGGCGGGTTAATGCACTATAATGTTTCTGAATGTTTGACACCGGACACATTTTGCATTAATTTGCAAAGTGCAAAGGGGAGTAACTTCTTCGCCGGATAATCGTCATTACGGTGTCTGGACCCGCGCTCACGCAGCGCCGTCTCAGCCACCCGGTTACCGGGGCAAAGATAAGCATTCACAAGATGAATACTTATCTTTGTAAGTGAGACCTTGCCGGAAGGCGAGGTTTGCTCACAGCTCAAAAAATGAGCGGCTAACGTCTTCCGACGCTGGCCGTTTTTTTTTGATGTTTTTTCGAGGATACCGTAATGATGAACTCCGTAGGCAACCCGATTTTATGGGGCTCTTTTGCCGTGGTAGTGATAATTATGCTCGCGTTCGACCTGCTGTTGCAGGGTCGCAAAGGCGCGCAAACCATGAGTATGAAAAGTGCCGCGATGTGGTCGCTGGTGTGGATTGGCCTGTCGCTGCTGTTCAACTTCGGCTTCTGGTGGTATCTCAACGGCGAATTTGGCCGTGAAGTCGCCGACGCCAAAGCCACGATGTTCCTGACCGGCTATCTGCTGGAAAAAGCCCTGGCGGTCGATAACGTCTTCGTCTGGCTGATCCTGTTCAGCTACTTCTCCATTCCGGCCAACCTGCAACGCCGCGTGCTGGTCTACGGCGTACTTGGCGCCATCGTCCTGCGTACCGGTATGATTTTCGCGGGTAGCTGGCTGGTGGGGCAATTCAGCTGGATCTTGTACGTGTTCGGCGCGTTCCTGCTGTTCACCGGTATCAAGATGGCACTGGCGAAAGATGACGACGGAGAAGTGGGTGAGAAACCGATGATCCGCTGGCTGCGCAGTAAAATGCGTATGACCGACGATTTACAGGGCGAGAAATTCTTCGTACGCCGCAACGGTATTCTGTTCGCCACGCCGCTGTTGCTGGTGCTGATTATGGTCGAGCTGAGCGACGTGATTTTCGCGGTCGACAGTATCCCGGCTATCTTTGCGGTAACCACCGACCCGTTCATCGTGCTGACGTCTAACCTGTTTGCGATCCTCGGCCTGCGTGCGATGTACTTCCTGCTGGCGGGTGTGGCAGAGCGTTTCTCGATGCTGAAATACGGTCTGGCGGTGATCCTGATTTTCATCGGTATCAAGATGCTGTTGCTCGATGTGTTCCACATTCCGGTGGGAATATCGCTGGGCGTGATCGCGTCGATTCTCATCATCACCCTGCTGATTAACACCTGGGTGAATCGTCGTAACGATCTAAACAATACGCGAAAGTCATAGCATTAATCAGGAATAATGAATGGGCGGATATCACGTCCATTCATTATTTTACCTGTTTATTTTCAATGAAGATTATCAAAGCTTATTTCCATCGGCATACCTCCACTCCGATTACGAGCCCGTCCAACTGACCGAAGATGAGCTTTGACAGGCAATGCTACCCTGTGGCCCTCTCATTCCATTTATCTTTGTATATGATATTACCGTCGCAATGCTTCCAGGTAATCGCCTCATAACGTAGCTGAATGTTTTCCAGATGCGTTCCCGTTGTGCCGCCAGGATGGAGCGTTGGAGTGATCGCAGTGATCGCAGTGATCGCAGTGATCTTCACGTTCTCTAACAGAATATTGAAATACTCATGTTCCATGCCTGAATCCATTATTTGATACATCTTTATTGTTGCAGATTTCAATACCAGGTTATTTGTAAGAGCGCGGTATAGCAACGGGGTGACTTTATCGAACTCTTTTTGAATGTTGATGGGCTCATGTACGCGTGTACCCGTCAGTCTCCTGTGTGCCCGCAGCAGGGTATAGAAAGGTGGTGAGCAAACGATTTCAACTCAATGGCACCCACGCGGCCAGAAACCAACGAGCCGCCAATAATCGGAGAATTATTTTCATCTGTTAGAAATAAATAAGCTGGAATTGACATGTTATATCCTTATAAAGTTAATTATTACGTTTGTCTCTGCCTGTGATTTTATCAATCACTTTGTACAAGATGTATAGAAATATTAGCCAGGCTCCTATACCTACAAACTTCATCGGCCACGGCTCGATGTATATAATGCAAAGTATTGGCCCAAATATCATCAATGGTGCAAATGCGAACTCAAATAAATAATAAATTATAAAAGCAACTATTTTTTCGGTTGCAGTAAGAATCATCTTGATGACTTTAAAAAACACCCCGTCTTTAGGCATTTATTTTCTTCCTCACCAACTCAATTATTTTTCTGAATGTAGGTTCGCCTTGCGTTATTCTGATATGCATCGCATCTACAAAAGGTTGAACGGATGGCTCAAATAAGAAGTAAAGGAGGTCATAGTCTTTCGCACTCAATAAATTATATATTTCTGGGTTCTCAGCCTCCAACCGTTCAGAGGTTCGTATTGAGCGCTCAGTCATACCACCAATTAACAACGTTCCAGTTAATACAGCTATGGGTTTTGATTTAAATGTAGCTGAGATAAAAGAAACTCTTTCTAATACTGCAGCCGTTATCATAGCCATGATTGTATTAGTCCCCATCCTTCCCACAAATGATGTAATTACGCCTCTATAAATATTATCCTGCTCTGTTTCGGTAACGTAGATGTTAAACTTATTAAAAATTATCTTAATCGCATCTATGATATGGTCATAATTCAAGATATCGTTTCTTATAGCGCCAGCCATTCTAACTCTAGCTGTTTCACGCCTGAACCGTGAGCCTGTATCAAACACACCATATACCATATAGCCCATATCAAGCGGCACGGTGAACGCACCGTTTATGAGGCCATTTACTGATTCGGGGGAAAGAACAATCCCAGCAATGCGCGTGGATATATCATCAATGTCAGCCATATTAGTCCCTTAGTTATGATTCATTCCCATCCTAATGGTATTGCATTATACACGTACGCACTAGATTTTTTACTTACAATGGAGTTCTGGCAAAAAAGCCCAGTTTAGTCGGGCACTAATTAATACTGAATCACTCGTTTTGATATATTAATTCATACGGCGTATACATCTACCAACGTTTTACAAAAATGCTTATGAGTGATGGCGTAGCCAAGGAACGGAAATTCATTACGCGGACTTCGGTCTGTACGCCTTACTATACTATTGCCTTCCCTCAACCCTTTTTCACCAACAAGCCTTCAATCACATTACTCACTCGTTACTGACTAGCCTGACATTACTTGTTCTTGATTTTTGTTATTTGAAAGTTCACTTATTGTGTAAAATACACACTTATTAGAATTTCTTTAAACGAAACATATAAAATAAATCACTTGCATTAGAGTTTGATATCCGGCCATGGCATCAGCGGTAAATCTCCGGCTGGCGCGGCAAAAGCGGAAAAGGTGAGAAACAGGGATGAAGCCAGAAGGGTACGACGGAAAGGCAATAACACCGGTGAAATTCCTCAGAGTAAAAAGCGCGCCATCTTAGCCCGCTGAAGCTAAAGGAATAACTATAGTCGCTGGATAAAATAAAGGCGGTGACTGAGTTAACAATCACCGCCTGTATGATTAATACTTAACGCGAAACGATTACTGCCAGCCGTAACGGCGCACGAACCAGCCTTTCACGCACTGCGTCAGCACCATGTAGCCCGCCAGAATCGCGATCAGCCACGGGAAATAGCTCAGCGGCAGCGCCTGCAATTGCAGGAATCCGGCAACGGGCGAGTAGATCAACGCGATACCGGTGACTACCACCATCAGCGTCATGATGCACAGCGGCCAGGAGGCGCGGCTCTGAATAAACGGCACTTTGCGGGTGCGGATCATATGCACAATCAGCGTCTGCGACAGCAGCCCTTCAATGAACCAGCCGGACTGGAACAGCGTCTGCGCCTCCACCGTATTGGCCTGGAACACCCACCACATCAGGCTGAAGGTCAGAATGTCGAACACGGAACTGATTGGCCCGAAGAACACCATAAAACGGCCAATGTCACCCGCATTCCAGCGCTGCGGTTTTGCCAGTTGCTCCTCATCAACGTTATCAAACGGGATCGCTACCTGTGACACATCGTAGATAAGATTCTGGATCAGCAGATGCAGCGGCAACATCGGCAGGAACGGCAGGAAGGCGCTGGCCACCAGCACGCTGAACACGTTACCGAAGTTAGAACTGGCGGTCATCTTGATGTATTTCAGCATGTTGGCGAAGGTTCTACGCCCTTCTGTCACGCCCTGCTCCAGCACCATCAGGCTTTTTTCAAGCAGAATGATATCAGCAGCTTCTTTGGCAATATCCACCGCCGAATCCACGGAAATACCAATGTCGGCCGCGCGCAGCGCCGGTGCATCGTTAATGCCGTCGCCCATAAAGCCGACCACATGCCCTTCACCGCGCAGCACGCGCACAATGCGTTCTTTGTGCATCGGCGTCAGTTTGGCAAACACCGTGGTTTCGCGGGCGACGTTCAGCAGTTGCACATCGTCAAGTGCATCGATATCGCTGCCGATCAGTACCGTTTCTGCATGTAATCCGACATCTTTGCAGACCTTACGCGCCACCAGCGGGTTATCGCCGGTGAGAATTTTCACGGTGACGCCTTTGCGCTGCAACGCTTCCAGCGCCGGTGCGGTGCTTTCTTTTGGCGGATCGAGGAACGCGATATACCCGGCCAGGATCAGGCTGGATTCATCGGTCACGCCGTACCCCTGCGTGCGTGATGGCATCACTTTATGTGCCACCGCCACCACGCGCAGCCCCTGCTGATTCAGGTCATCAGTAATGCGGCGGATGCGCCCGAGCAACACATCGGTCAGCGGCACAATCTCACCGTTGAGCTGCACCAGCGTACAAATCGACAGCATTTCTTCCAGCGCGCCTTTGCAAATCAGGCGGTGATTCTGATCGTTTTCGGCGACCACCACGGACATGCGGCGGCGGTCGAAATCAAAGGGAATTTCATCCACTTTCAATGAGTTATGCACCGGACCGGCATCGCCCGCTTCCAGCACCGCGACGTCAAGCAGGTTTTTCAGGCCGGTCTGGTAATGGCTGTTCAGCCACGCCAGATGCAGCACGTCGTCGCTGGTCACACCGAGGACGTCAGTGTGGCGCTCAAGGACAATTTTATCCTGCGTCAGTGTGCCGGTTTTATCGGTGCAGAGGATGTCCATCGCGCCAAAGTTCTGGATAGCGTCCAGACGTTTGACGATCACTTTCTGGCGGGAGAGTTTCACCGCGCCTTTCGCCAGCGTCGAGGTGACAATCATCGGCAGCATTTCAGGCGTCAGCCCGACCGCCACGGAGAGCGCAAACAGCGCCGCTTCCCACCAGTCGCCTTTGGTGTAGCCGTTGATCACCAGCACCACCGGCGTCATCACCATCATAAAGCGGATCAGCAGCCAGCTGACTTTGCTGATACCGGCCTGGAACGCATTCGGCTGGGTATCTTCCTGCACCACGCGTTCGGCCAGCTGACCGAACCAGGTTTTGCCGCCGGTGGCGATCACCATCGCAATCGCCGTACCACTGACCACGTTGGTGCCCATAAAGCACAGCGTGTTCAGTTCGAGCGGATCCGCCGCAACCGGTTTTTTCTCGCAGGCATGTTTTTCCACCGGCAGCGATTCACCTGTCAGCGCCGCCTGGCTGATAAACAAGTCTTTGGCGGAGAGAATACGTAAATCTGCCGGGATCATATCCCCCGCAGAAAGCTTGATCAGGTCACCCGGCACCAGCTGGCTGATGGGGATTTCCACCGTTTCGCTGCGCCCGGTTTGCGTGTCACTGCGCAGCACCGTGGCGGTGTTGCTGACCATGGCTTTTAGCGCATCGGCAGCTTTGTTGGAGCGCGCTTCCTGAATGAAATGCATAAAGGTGGAAATAAACACCATCGCGCCAATCACCAGCGCCGCCGTTAAATCATCGGTGGCGTAAGACACCAGCCCAAGCACAGTCAGCAGCAGGTTGAACGGATTGCGGTAGCAGTGCCACAGGTGGAGCCACCACGGTGCAGGCTGCTGATCGCCGGTCTGATTGAGGCCGGAAACTTCACGGATAGCGTCAGCTTCCTGCGCGGTCAGCCCTTCCGGATGGCTGGCAAATTGCAGGTAAAGCTGGTCTTCGGTGGCGCGGGCACAGGCCTGACAATGTGCGGCCATCGCCGCAGGAACTGCCTGCGCAGTGCGGCCTGGCACGTTTTCGAGCATCGGATCGCGACGGACTAAACGGCGCGGTAAGTTGCGGCTGAGCGCGCTGAGCAGCCGGGAGGTGAAATCTTTGAACATCATTCGCACCTTATTGCGCCCACGGGAAAATGACCGCAGACGGGCAAAAGGGTTATAACAAAACAGGGGCGAACGAACAGACGTGCACCACCGCTTACCTGATAACGTTTAATGTCACGGTAAGCAGCAGCAAAGCGGGTGCTTACCGGATCACAACGGACCTACAGAATTGGGGTCGGGTTCCATGGGTTTTCACCTCCGGTAAGGAACGGTCTGGAAATTCATACGCATCGGGTATAAAAATCCGTTAGGGTAGAGCTGTTAACTACGCCTCAGGCGTATTTTCCGCGGATTATAAACCTGTTTACTGCAACCGAACTTAAACCTGATCAAACTAAACCATACAAAATAACTATGCAAAATCGCCTGACCATAAATGACATTGCGCGCCTGAGCGGCGTCGGTAAATCCACGGTTTCCCGCGTTCTGAATAACGAAGGCAATGTCAGCCCGCAAACCCGCGAACGCGTATTACAGGTGATTGAGCAGGAACATTTTAGCCCGTCGAAATCAGCGCGGGCAATGCGCGGGTTCAGCGATAAAATCGTGGCGATCATTGTTTCCCGCCTCGACTCTCCGTCAGAAAATCAGGCCGTCCGCGCCATGCTGCCACTGTTTTATCAGCAAGGTTACGATCCGATTGTGCTGGAAAGTCAGTTCAGCGCCGAACGAGTTAAAGAGCATTTGCAGGTGCTGAAACAGCGCAATATCGACGGCGTGGTGTTGTTTGGTTTTACCGGTTTATCGGCACAAATGCTGACGCCGTGGCAGGACAAAATGGTGATGCTGGCACGTGATATGCCGGGGCTGTCTTCGGTGTGTTATGACGATGCCGGTGCGGTACAACTGCTGATAAATAAGTTGCTGGCGCAGGATATCCGCCGCATCGGTTTTATCGGCGTTTCGCCACGGGACACCACCACCGGTCAGCGACGCAGTGAAGCTTATCAGGCGTTGTGTCAGGCGCAGGGGCTGACACCGCACATGGCGCTCGGTGAACTCACCTATCAGAGCGGTTTTGACCTGATCCCGCGCTTGCTGGAAAACGACATTCAGGCGGTAATTTGTGCCTCCGATACCATCGCTATCGGCGCACAGAAATACCTGCAACAGCAGCAAATCCGCGATATTCAGGTATGCGGTATCGGTAACAATCCGTTGCTGCATTTCCTCTTCCCGGAATCGTATTCCGTAGAACTCGGTTATGGCGCGGGTGGCGAAGCGGCGGCGAAACAACTGCTGGCACAGCTCAGCGGTTCTGCGGCCGTGCATCAACTGATCATCCCCGGAAAGCTTGCTTTCTGAATCCCCCGATTTTCTGACCTTAGCCTTTCCCAAAAGCAGAAACTTTGTGATCGTTCCGGCAAAACCGGGAACGTTCCCGGACAAGTTCCCATCACCTTCGCTATGCTTGAACCGTACCCTACACACTTACGCAAAATCACAGGTCATTCCCTATGAGCAAAGTTAAGCAACAGGATGTTGATCAGCTGATCGCCCTCGTTGGCGGCAGCGACAATATCGCGATGGTGACTCACTGCATTACGCGTCTTCGTTTTGTCCTCAATGACCCATCTAAAGCCGACCCGAAAGGTCTCGAAGCCCTGCCGATGGTCAAAGGCTGCTTTACCAATGCCGGTCAGTTCCAGGTCGTTATCGGGCCGGAAGTGGATGATTACTATAAAGTCCTGATCGCCAGCACCGGTAAAAGTGCAGCCGGAAAAGAACAGGCAAAAGTCGCCGCCCGCCAGAATATGAGCTGGTTTGAGCGCAGCATTTCTCACTTCGCGGAAATTTTCTTCCCGCTGTTACCGGCGCTGATCAGCGGCGGTTTGATTCTCGGTTTCCGTAACGTTATCGGTGAAATCCCGATGAGCGACGGTCAGACGCTGGCGCAGATGCACCCGCTGTGGCAGTCGATTTACGATTTCCTGTGGCTGCTCGGCGAAGCCGTGTTTATGTTCCTGCCGGTGGCGGTCTGCTGGTCAACGGTCAGAAAAATGGGCGGTACCGAAATCCTCGGCATCGTGCTCGGTATCACGCTGGTGTCGCCGCAGTTAATGAACTCCTACAACCTCGGGCAGCAAATCCCTGAAGTGTGGAATTTCGGCTGGTTCACCATCGAAAAAGTGGGTTATCAGGCGCAGGTCATTCCTTCCGTTCTGGCGGGTATGGCGCTGGCGGTCATCGAAAATGGCCTGAAACGCATTATCCCTAATTACCTTTATCTGGTGATTGTGCCGGTCAGCTCACTGATTATTGCCGTGTTCCTGGCGCACACGCTGATCGGGCCGTTTGGCCGCATGATTGGCGACGGCGTGGCTTTCGCAGTGAAATTCATCATGACCGGCAGCCTCGCGCCGATCGGTGCCGCGTTGTTTGGTTTCCTCTATGCGCCGCTGGTCATTACCGGCGTGCATCAGACGACGCTCGCCATTGATATGCAGATGGTGCAAAGCACTGGCGGAACGCCGGTCTGGCCACTGATCGCCCTGTCTAACATTGCGCAAGCAGCCGCGGTCGTCGGCGTGATTATCGTCAGCCGTAAACACAACGAACGTGAGATTTCCGTGCCTGCGGCCATCTCCGCCTTCCTCGGCGTAACGGAACCGGCGATGTACGGCATCAACCTGAAATACCGCTTCCCGATGCTGTGCGCGATGATCGGCTCGGCGTTTGCCGGTCTGATTTGCGGCCTGTTCCACGTCACGGCTAACGGCATCGGCGTCGGCGGATTACCGGGCATTCTGTCCATCAAACCGCAGTTCTGGAGCATCTACGCACTGGCCATGCTGGTGGCGATTGTGGTGCCAATTATCCTGACCGTGCTGGTTTATCAGCGCAAAGCCCGCCGTGGCGAACTGGCAGTGGTGTAAGAAATTTAAGAAGGAAAATGGAATGAACAGCGAATTGCCGTGGTGGAAAAACGGCGTGATTTACCAGATTTACCCAAAGAGTTTTCAGGACACTACGGGCAGCGGCACCGGTGATATCAACGGTATCACGCAGCGTCTGGATTACCTGAAAACACTGGGCGTCGATGCCCTGTGGCTGACACCGATGTACCTGTCGCCGCAGATTGATAACGGCTACGACGTGGCGGATTACTGCGAGATTGACCCGGCTTACGGCACGCTGGAAGACTTCGAGCGGCTGACCGCGGAGGCGCATCAGCGCGGGATCCGCATCGTAATGGATATGGTGTTTAACCATACTTCGACGCACCACGAATGGTTCCGCCAGTCGCAGGATCCGGGCAGTCCGTTCCGCCCGTTTTATATCTGGCGTGACAGCGCGACCGAAGGCGGCCCGCCGAATAACTGGCGTTCTAAATTCGGTGGCGGCGCCTGGCAGTGGCATGAAACCAGCGGGCAGTATTATCTGCATCTGTTCGCCACCGAGCAGGCGGATCTCAACTGGGAATACCCGCCGGTGCGCGAGGCGCTGAAAAAAGTCTGCCAGTTCTGGGCGGATAAAGGCGTCGACGGACTGCGTCTGGACGTGATTAATCTGGTATCAAAACAGCAGGATTTTCCCTCTGATGATGCCGGTGATGGCCGCCGTTTTTATACCGACGGCCCGCGCATTCATGAGTTCCTGCAGGAATTCAGCCGCGATGTGTTCAAACCGCTCGGGCTGATGACGGTCGGCGAGATGTCTTCAACGAAGCTTGAGCATTGCCGCCGCTACGCCGCTAACGACGGCAGCGAACTGTCGATGACCTTTAACTTTCATCATCTGAAAGTGGATTATCCGAACGGCGAAAAATGGACAGATGCGCCGCCGGACTTCGTCCAGCTCAAGCAGATTTTCCGCGAATGGCAGCAGGGAATGCACGGGCATGCGTGGAACGCGCTGTTCTGGTGTAACCACGATCAGCCGCGCATTGTGTCGCGCTTTGGTGATGAAGGCGCACTGCGCACGACGTCGGCCAAAATGCTGGCGATGGTGCTGCACGGTTTGCAGGGCACACCGTATATTTATCAGGGCGAAGAAATCGGCATGACCAATCCTGGCTTTAAACATCTCGAACAATATCGCGATGTGGAAAGTCTGAATATGTTTGCCGAACTGAAATCCGACGGGCGCAGCAACGAAGAGCTGTTACGCATTCTGGCGAAGAAATCACGGGATAATTCGCGCACGCCGATGCAATGGAACGCCGGAGAACAGGCCGGATTTACCACCGGCACACCGTGGATTTCCGTCAGCCACAACGCGCAGGACATCAATACCGAACAGGCACTGGCGGATAAAGACTCGGTCTTTTATCTCTATCAGCAACTGATCCGACTGCGCAAAACGCTGCCGGTACTGACCGGGGGCGATTATCAGGATTTGCTGCCAGAGCATCCGCAACTCTGGTGCTATACCCGCACGGCAGACGGCAAAACCCTGCGGGTGATGGCAAACCTGAGCGCACAGGATCAGACCTTCACATTGCCGGAATTCCCCGGCAGCACGCTGCTGAGTAATTACGCATCCCCTGCGGTTTCCGGAATGCTTCGTCCGTACGAATGCCTCTGGCAACTCACCGAATAATCTGAAATTTCTGTTCTGCCGGGTCAGTCACACTCGTGTCTGGCCCGTTTGTTTTTTATGCATCTCCTTATAAAACAACACGCAAAATTCAGGCCAGAACTTACAGTTGGTCATCAATTCTTCCGCCAAAAAAATTCTTTGTTTCAGGTCAATAAAAAGAGAATTATCACTCGCGTGAATGCTACATGTAGTGTGTATAGTACACACCCAACCCAATATATAGCGATTTTCCGCAAAAGCCACACAACTGGCCTGTAAGCCTTGTGGGGCGCGGGATCCGCCCAATAGGAGTGTCATTGTGAAGGCAGACAGACTGGAAACCGTACCCGCAAAATCCACAACAATGCAGCCCATCGTGATCAAGCGGGATGGTTGTCAGGTCCCTTTCGATGAAGTTCTGATTAAACAAGCCGTGCAACGCGCGGCGGCTGCTGCCGGTATCGACAGCGTGGATTATTGCGCTCAGGTTGCCCGCGTGGTGGCGGAAAGTCTGCAAGATCAGGCGCGTGTAGATATCCACGATATTCAGGATGCGGTCGAAAATCAGCTGATGGCAGGTCCGCATAAAAAGCTGGCACGCGCATATATCGAATACCGCCATGACCGCGATGTGAAACGTGAAATGCGTGGCCGTCTGAATCAGGAAATCCGCGGTCTGGTTGAACAAAGCAATATGGCGCTGCTCAACGAGAATGCCAACAAAGACAGCAAAGTGATCCCGACCCAGCGTGACCTGCTGGCGGGTATTGTCGCCAAGCATTACGCCAAACAGCATATTTTACCGCGTGATGTCGTGCTGGCGCATGAGCGTGGCGAAATCCATTATCATGACCTCGATTATTCCCCGTTCTTCCCGATGTTTAACTGCATGCTGATCGACCTTAAAGGCATGTTGAATCACGGTTTCAAAATGGGTAATGCGGAAATTGACACGCCAAAGTCTATTTCCACCGCAACGGCCGTCACCGCGCAGATTATCGCGCAGGTCGCCAGCCACATTTACGGTGGCACGACCATTAACCGCATCGACGAAGTACTGGCGCCGTTCGTCACCGCCAGCTTCAATAAACATCGTCAGACTGCCGAAGAGTGGCAGATTGCAGATGCGGATGGCTTTGCTCACAGCCGTACCGAAAAAGAGTGTTATGACGCCTTCCAGTCGCTGGAATATGAGGTTAATACGCTGCACACCGCCAACGGCCAGACGCCGTTTGTCACCTTCGGTTTTGGCCTCGGCACATCCTGGGAATCGCGCCTGATCCAGCAATCAATTCTGCGTAACCGCATTGCCGGACTGGGCAAAAATCGCAAAACCGCTGTATTCCCGAAACTGGTGTTTGCCATCCGTGACGGCCTGAATCATAAAGCCGGTGACGCCAACTACGACATCAAGCAACTGGCACTGGAATGCGCCAGCAAGCGTATGTACCCGGACATCCTCAATTATGATCAGGTGGTGAAAGTCACCGGTTCGTTCAAAACGCCGATGGGCTGCCGCAGTTTCCTGGGCGTGTATGAAGAAAATGGCGAGATGATCCACGAGGGCCGCAATAATATCGGCGTGATCAGCCTGAATCTGCCGCGTATTGCGCTGGAAGCGAACCGCGACGAAGCGGCGTTCTGGACACTGCTCGACGAGCGTTTGCTGCTGGCGAAGAAAGCGCTGATGACCCGCATTGCACGTCTGGAAGGCATCAAAGCCCGCGTGGCACCAATCCTGTACATGGAGGGCGCGTGCGGTGTGCGCCTGAAAGCTGACGACGATATTTCCGGCATCTTCAAAAATGGCCGTGCCTCGATTTCGCTCGGATACATTGGTGTGCATGAAACCATTAACGCGCTGTTCGGCGACCAGACCCACGTGTTCGACGCCAGCCAGTTACGCGAAAAAGCCGAGGCGATTGTGGCTCGTCTGAAAGCGGCAACCGAAAGCTGGAAAGACGAAACGGGCTACGGTTTCAGCCTGTACAGCACGCCGAGCGAAAACCTGTGCGACCGCTTCTGTCGTCTGGATAAAGCCGAATTCGGGCTGGTGGCCGGTGTGACTGATAAAGGTTACTACACCAACAGCTTCCATCTGGACGTCGAGAAGAAAGTAAATCCGTACGAAAAACTCGACTTCGAAGCGCCGTATCCGCCACTCAGCAACGGCGGTTTCATCTGCTATGGCGAATACCCTAACCTGCAACACAATCTGAAAGCGCTGGAAGACGTGTGGGATTACAGTTATACCCGCGTGCCGTATTACGGCACCAACACGCCAATCGATGAATGCTACGACTGCGGCTATACCGGCGAATTCGAATGCACCAGCAAAGGATTCACCTGCCCGAAATGCGGCAATCACGAACCTTCCCGCGTGTCAGTCACCCGCCGCGTGTGTGGTTATCTCGGCAGCCCGGATGCCCGTCCGTTTAACGCCGGTAAGCAGGAAGAAGTGAAGCGCCGGATTAAACATCTGGGTAACGGTCAGCTGGGTTAAAACTTTGAACTTCCATCAGTATTACCCGATTGATGTGGTGAACGGGCCGGGAACACGCTGCGTGCTGTTCGTTTCCGGCTGCGTCCACGAATGCCGCGGGTGCTATAACAAAAGCACCTGGCGGCTGGACTCCGGCAAACCTTTTACGCAGGAAGACGAAGACCGCATTATCGCCGATCTGCAAAACACGGTGATCCCGCGTCAGGGTTTAACGCTGTCCGGCGGCGATCCGCTGCATCCGCAAAATCTTTCTGCGGTGCGCCAGCTATTGTTACGCGTGCAGGCAGAGTGTCCGGGCAAAGATGTGTGGATGTGGACGGGTTATACGCTCGGGGAACTGAGCGCTGAACAGCGGGAAGTCGTGGCGTTAATCAACGTGCTGGTCGACGGGAAATTTGTGCAGGAACTGAAAGACCCTGCACTTATCTGGCGCGGCAGCGGTAATCAGGTGATTCATTATTTGCGTTAATGCTTTCAGAGGGGAAATTATTCCCCTCACATCCGGTTCAAATTCCATTCAGTAAAAAATCAAAGGCATTTTTCACTTCATAGATTTCCCCGTCGAGCTGCCTGACCTGATCGCCAATTTCTCGTGACTTAACGCCCCCCAGCATATGCGTCATTGCCACATACTGCTCATGCTCAATCTTAAGCAAAGGACAAAGTTTTTTTGGCGGAAAATCTATTAATTCGACAAGTGGCACCAACGGAATCATTACCGTATTACCGAACCCACTCGCAGCCGAATGATGGATATTCAGCAAAAAAGGATACGCTACCTTTCCGTCTCCTTTGTTTTCATAAACAGCGTATTGCTCCATCAAAATGCACGCTGATAATCAGAAAACGAACCATGTTCTTCGACGTATTTATTTATCGCCTCAATTCCTTTTTGATTTTCACGCCTCCATTTCTGCGCAGGTGTTTCGGGTATTAACGTAACAGGTAAATCATTGAATTCACGATTGAGTGCTTCTGACATACAAAGTCCTTTTGTAATTAATGTTTAAAAAAAGATCCGACAACCAGAGTGTAATTTGTACTGTTCATCCCGTAAATCCCCCTCTTTCATTCCTGCGGGACGTCTTCCAACTCTTCATTTTCCTGCAACCAGAGCTTCACCCAATTGTCATTTAGCACGCCCAAGATGAAGCCAACGCCACACTGAGGTTTACATCATGGCTCTTTCATACCGCTTTCAACTTTTCTCTGTCACTGCCCGTTTGTCCCGTGCGAGGTATTCATTGTGATGAACTTATCTAGACATCCGACCAGTCACACCACGGTGTATCAGCAAATCGCTGCCGAACTGGAACAGGAACTGCGTAACGGTTACCGCTGCGGCGATTATCTGCCGCCGGAACAACAGCTTGCCGAACGTTTTCAGGTGAACCGCCATACGCTGCGCCGTGCGGTGGATGAGCTGGTCGATCGCGGCTGGCTGCAACGCCGTCAGGGTATTGGCACGCTGGTGCTGATGCGTCCTTACGATTATCCGCTGCATTCGCAGGCGCGTTTCAGCCAGAACCTGCTGGATCAGGGCAGCCATCCGACAAGCGAACGTCTGCTGGCGGTGCTGCGTCCGGCCACCGATCACGTCGCGGCGGCGCTGTCGCGTCAGGAAGGCGACACCGTTATTCATCTGCGTACCCTGCGCCGCGTGAACGGCGTGCCGGTCTGCGTGATTGATCACTATCTGCCCGATCTCGACTGGTGGCCTGCATTGCAAAACTTCCATAACGGCTCGCTGCACGATTTTATCCGCGAAGAGATTAAGCAAAAACTCAGCCGCCGTACCACCCGCATTAATGCCCGCCGCGCGCTGGCAAAAGAGAGCAAATTACTCGAAATCGTCCCGCAGGCACCGCTGCTGTGTGTCCGCACCCTGAACATTTGTGAAGGCAGCGATTCGGTGGCGGAATATTCCGTCAGCCTGACGCGTGCCGACATGATCGAACTGACCATGGAGCACTGAATGGATCACCTGCAAACCCGCCAGCGCTGGATGTCGGTGCTGGCTCACAGCCGTCCCGATGAGCTGCTCGCCCACTGGCAACCGCTGAATTTATCCCCGCAATTTGAACGACTCCGCGCTGCTGAAACCGGTCTGACCCAGCTTCAGGGGCGCATGGGCGGCACAGGCAAACGTTTTGTGATGGGCGATATGACCGTCACCCGCGCCGTCATTCAGTTAGACGGCGGTATCTACGGCTACAGCTACGTCAGCGGGCGCAATAAGTCCCACGCCGAACTGTGCGCGGTCATCGATGCCTTGCTGCAAATGCAGGGCATGGACGAACTGCTGCACAAACGTGTGATAGCGCCGCTGGCTGCTCTGCAACAGGAACGCCGCCAGCAACGCGCCCGTGAAGTGGCTTCCAGCCGCGTCGATTTCTTTACCCTGGTTCGCGGAGAGTAATTCATGTCACTTGTTGCCAGTTTTCAACATCCGGTTGCGGATGCACAGTACAGTTTTCGCCGTATTCTCAAAGCGTTAAGCGAACCCGGCGTCAGCGTGCAGTTGCCAGCCATGCCCGGCTTCGGGGCGTTAGGTTCCGCCAGCGCCTGCGTGCTGCTGACGCTTATCGATAACGACACGCCGCTGTGGCTGAGTGCCTCGCTTAACGATGAAATCCTGCGTAAGAACCTGCGCTTCCATACCGGTGCAGTGCTCACCAATGACCCATCTGCCGTCAGTTTTGCGCTGGCCGATCCGGCGCTCGACAGCGCCACGCTGCTGGCTTTCCCGTGCGGTGATGAGATGTCGCCGGAGCTGGCGACCAGCGTGATTGTGCAGCTGGAAAGTCTGACCGGCGGCACGCCGCTGCGTCTGCGCGGGCCGGGCATCGAGAGCAGCCGCATGATTTCACCGCAGTTGCCTGATTCTGTTCGTGATTATCTGCTTAACCGCCCTCACCGTTTCCCGCTGGGTCTGGACTTTATGTTCACCTGTGGCGAAGAACTGATTGCCGTACCGCGCACCACGCGCGTGGAGGTGTGCTGATGTACGTCGCCGTTAAAGGGGGTGAGAAGGCGATTGCCGCCGCCCATCAGCTGCTGGCGCATGAGCGCCGCGGCAATACCGATGTGAATGAACTCGGCTGCGAACAGATTGAACAACAGCTGGGTTTAGCCGTTGACCGGGTGATGAGCGAAGGCGGAATTTACGACCGTGAGCTGGCCGCACTGGCGATCAAGCAATCCGGTGGCGATCTGGTCGAAGCGATTTTCCTGCTGCGCGCTTACCGCACTACGCTGCCACGTCTGGCGACCAGCGAGCCGCTGAAGACTCAGGCGATGCGCCTCGAACGCCGTATCTCTGCTATCTACAAAGATTTGCCTGGCGGACAGGTGCTCGGCCCGACTTACGATTACACCCACCGCCTGCTGGATTTCGCGCTGCTGGCCGAAGGCGAAGCGCCGTTCACCCCGATTGTCGATGAACCACAGCCGGAAGATTGCGGCCATGTGTTTGATTTGCTGACGCAACAACAGCTGGCGGTACAGGAAGAAGATGACGGTACCGAACCGGAAGACATCACCCGCACGCCGCCGGTGTTTCCGGCGTCCCGTGCGGCACGTCTGCAACAGCTGGTGCGTGGCGACGAAGGTTTTCTGCTGTCACTGAGTTATTCCACCCAGCGCGGCTATGGCCGCACACATCCGTTTGCCGGTGAAATCCGCACCGGCTGGCTCACCGTCGAGATCGTGCCGGAAGAGCTGGGTTTTGCCATTGATATCGGCGAGATCCTGCTGACTGAATGCGAAATGGTGAACGGTTTTGTCGCCCCTGAACACAAGCCGCCGCACTTTACCCGTGGCTACGGGCTGGTGTTTGGCCGCGCCGAACGCAAGGCGATGTCGATGTCGCTGGTGGATCGCGCATTGCAAACCCGTGAATACAACGAACAAATCAGCAGCCCGGCACAGGACGAAGAATTTGTCTTGTCCCACGCCGATAACGTCGAAGCTGCCGGTTTTGTCTCGCATCTTAAATTGCCGCATTACGTCGATTTCCAGGCGGAGCTGGAGTTGTTAAAACGCCTGCGCGCTGCGAAAGAACAGGACTCAGCCAATGAACAATAATGCCGCCCAAACGATGACCGGCTACAACCACGGTTATCTCGACGAGCAGACGAAACGCATGATCCGCCGCGGGATCCTCAAAGCCGTGGCGATCCCCGGTTATCAGGTGCCGTTCGCCGGTCGCGAAATGCCGATGCCATACGGCTGGGGCACCGGCGGGATCCAGCTGACCGCCAGCGTGATCGGCACAACAGATGTGCTGAAAGTGATCGACCAGGGCGCGGATGACACCACCAATGCCGTGTCGATCCGCAAGTTCTTCCAGAGTGTCGCCGGGGTGAAAACCACCGAAAAAACTGTGGAAGCCAGCCTGATCCAGACCCGTCACCGCATTCCGGAAACGCCGTTGCAGGAAGATCAGATCCTGATTTTCCAGGTGCCAATCCCGGAACCGCTGCGCTTTATCGAACCGCGAGAAACCGAAACCCGCAAAATGCACGCGCTGGAAGAATACGGCGTGATGCAGGTGAAGCTGTATGAAGACATCGCGCGCTTCGGCCATATCGCCACGACTTATGCGTACCCGGTGAAAGTGAATGACCGCTACGTGATGGATCCGTCGCCGATCCCGAAATTTGATAACCCGAAAATGAACATGATGCCCGCATTGCAGTTGTTCGGTGCCGGACGCGAAAAACGCATTTATGCCCTGCCACCGTTCACCAAAGTTGAGAGCCTGGATTTCGATGATCATCCGTTCACCGTTCAGCAATGGGATGAGCCGTGCGCGATTTGCGGATCGCACCACAGCTATCTCGATGAAGTGGTGCTCGACGATCAGGGCAACCGCATGTTCGTGTGCTCCGACACCGATTTTTGTGCTCAGCAGGTTGAGCAACAGGCTTCCAACGAGGTTAACCGCTGATGACCACTCCCTTAAATCTTGCCGCCGAACCGCTGCTGTCGGTGAATAACCTGACTCATCTTTATGCGCCGGGCAAAGGCTTTAGCGATGTGTCGTTCAATCTGTATCCGGGAGAAGTGCTGGGTATTGTCGGCGAATCCGGCTCGGGTAAAACCACGCTGTTGCAGTCGATTTCTGCCCGTCTCGCGCCTCAGGAAGGACAGGTCATCTACAACAATGGCCAGGCCGCCGCGCAGTCGCTGTATGACATGGCGGAAAGCGATCGCCGCCGTCTGTTGCGCACCGACTGGGGCGTGGTGCATCAGCATCCGATGGACGGTTTGCGCCGTCAGGTTTCTGCCGGCGGCAACATCGGCGAGCGCCTGATGGCCGTCGGAGAACGTCATTATGGCGATATCCGCAAGAAGGCCGGTCGGTGGCTGGAAGATGTCGAAATTCCGGTTTCCCGTATCGATGACCTGCCGACTACGTTTTCCGGCGGGATGCAGCAACGTCTGCAAATAGCCCGCAATCTGGTAACGCATCCGCGTCTGGTGTTTATGGATGAACCGACCGGCGGACTCGACGTTTCGGTTCAGGCACGTCTGCTGGATCTGCTGCGCACGCTGGTGGTGGAAATGCAACTGGCGGTGGTGATTGTCACCCACGATTTGGGGGTTGCCCGCCTGCTGGCGCACCGTCTGCTGGTGATGAAACAGGGTCAGGTAGTGGAAAGTGGCTTAACCGACCGCGTGCTCGACGATCCGCATCATCCGTATACGCAACTGCTCGTTTCTTCCGTGCTTTCCTAACCTAATTTCAGAGAAAGAGTGACCAAAATGACGACGAAGCTCAGGGTCGAAAATCTCAGTAAAACTTTCGTTCTGCATAACCAGAACAGCGCCAGATTGCCGGTTTTCAGCAATGCCAGCCTGACCGTGAATGCCGGGGAATGCGTGGTGCTGCACGGCCATTCCGGCAGCGGAAAATCCACCCTTCTGCGTTCTTTATACGGCAACTATCTGCCGGACAGCGGCAAAATCTGGGTCGAGCATCAGGGCCAGCAGATTGATATGGTCAGCGCCGAAGCACGGGACATTCTGGCCGTTCGCCGCCATACGGTCGGCTGGGTCAGCCAGTTCCTGCGGGTCATTCCGCGCATCAGCGCACTGAATCTGGTGATGCAGCCGCTGCTGGAACTGGGTGTGGATAAAGCACAAAGTGAAGCCCGCGCCAGCGCGTTGCTCCGCCATCTGAATGTACCGGAACGTCTGTGGCATCTCGCGCCCTCCACGTTTTCCGGCGGCGAACAGCAGCGCGTGAATATCGCCCGGGGTTTTGTGGTCGATTATCCGGTGCTGTTGCTCGATGAACCGACCGCTTCGCTGGACGCCACCAACCGTGCCGCCGTTGTCACACTGATCGAGCAGGCAAAAGCGCGCGGTGCGGCGGTGGTCGGGATTTTCCATGATGAAGATGTGCGCGAGCGCGTTGCCGACAGATTATATGAAATGAGCCCGGAAACGGCGCCGGAGATGTCCGCATGATCATAAATAACGTCAAACTGGTGCTCGACGATCAGGTGGTTGAAGGGTCGCTTGAGATGCAAAACGGCGTGATCAGTGCCTTTGCTGACAGCCGCAGTCAGCTGCCGCAGGCGCTGGATGCTCAGGGCGGCTGGCTGCTGCCGGGCTTTATCGAACTGCACACGGATAATCTGGATAAGTTTTTCACGCCGCGACCAAAAGTGGACTGGCCAGCGCATTCTGCCATGAGCAGCCACGATGCACTGATGGTCGCCAGCGGGATCACTACCGTGCTGGACGCGGTTGCCGTCGGTGACGTGCGCGACGGCGGACATCGTCTGGATAATCTGCAAAAGATGATCGACGCCATCGTCAACAGCCAGAACGCCGGGCTGAACCGCGCCGAGCACCGTCTGCATCTGCGCTGCGAACTACCACACGAAACCACGTTGCCGCTGTTTGAGAAGCTGATGGATACCTCGGTGCTGTCACTGGTTTCTCTGATGGACCATTCGCCGGGCCAGCGCCAGTTCGCCACGCCGCAGAAATACCGTGAGTATTATCAGGGCAAATACCACATGAACGACGAGCAAATGGACGATTTTCAGGAAGAGCAAATCGCCCTCTCCCGGCGCTGGGCGCAGCCAAACCGTGAAGCGATTGCCGCACACTGCCGCAAGCGCCATATTTCGCTGGCCAGCCATGACGATGCCACCGCCGCCCACGTTGAAGAATCACTGGCGCTCGGCAGCGTGATTGCAGAGTTCCCGACCACCGAAGAGGCAGCTCGCGCCTCGCACAACAGCGGCTTGCAGGTGCTGATGGGCGCACCGAATATCGTGCGTGGCGGTTCGCATTCCGGCAACGTGGCGGCGCACCATCTGGCTTCGCTTGGCCTGCTGGATATTCTCTCTTCCGATTACTATCCCGCCAGCCTGCTCGACGCGGTTTTCCGGATTGCCAACGATGAGAGCAATGCGTTCAGTTTGCCGCAGGCGGTGAAACTGGTGACCCGTAATCCGGCGAACGCGCTGGGTCTGAAAGATCGCGGAGAAATCGCCGAAGGCAAACGCGCGGATCTGGTGCTGGCACGCGCACATGGCGATCACTTTTTTGTGCAGAACGTCTGGCGTCAGGGCACTCAGGTGTTCTGAGGGGAGAAAGGATGAGTCGTTTACTCTATCTGATGGGCGCTTCGGGTTCTGGCAAAGACAGTCTTCTGGACGCGCTGCGCCAGCATTTGCCCACCGATGTCACCGTTGCGCATCGTTATATTACGCGCCCGGCGGATGCGGGTTCGGAAAACCATATTGCGCTGAGCGAAGCCGAATTTATTCAGCGTCGCCAGCACGGTTTATTCGCCATGGACTGGCATGCGCATCAGTACCGGTACGCCGTGGGCATTGAGATAGACACCTGGATGCAGCTCGGTTTTCACGTGGTGGTCAACGGCTCGCGCGCACATCTGGAAAAAGCCCGCCAGCGCTATGGCCAGCGGCTGGTACCGGTTTGTTTACAGGTTTCTGAAACGGTACTGACTGAACGCCTGACGCGTCGCGGACGTGAAGATACGACGCAAATCGCCGGTCGTCTTCAGCGTGCCAGAGAGTACGAAAACGCCCTGCCCGCCTGCTGCCACCGGCTGAATAATGACGGTGCGTTGCACGAGACTTTACAGCATCTGCTGGCCATTCTTGCCTTGCCGGTCAGCGCGTTTATTTATCCCGTCACTTCATCATGAGCGATTTTATGACAGACATCATTCATCCGTTTTCGCTGGCTGACGAGCAGGATTATTCGCGGCCAAAAATCGGTCAGCAGGTCGAGCTGAACCGGTCAACGCTGGGTCAGTATGTGCATATTGCCGACAACGCGATCATCGAGGAAACGCAGATCGGCGATTACTCTTATACCGCCGGAAACAATCAGATCTTCTGCGCCACGATTGGAAAATTTGTGTCGATCGCCACCTATGTGCGGATCAATCCCGGCAATCATCCGACCTATCAGCGCGTTGCCCAGCATCATTTCACCTATCGCAGTTCTGTCTACGGACTCGGTGAGGACGATCAGGAATTTTTCGACTGGCGGCGTGAGCATCATGTCACCGTAGGTAACGATGTGTGGATCGGCCATAACGCGGTGCTGATGCCCGGCGTGCAAGTCGGCAATGGCGCAGTGATCGGCACGTCTGCGGTGGTCACGAAAGATGTTGAGCCTTATTCGATCGTCGCGGGCGTGGCAGCGAAAAAGATCGGCATGCGCTTTGATGACACGATGATCGGGCGGATCGAAGCCAGCCGCTGGTGGGACTGGGATCATGAAACACTGAAAGAAAGGATGCCGGACTTCAGGGATCTGCACGTTTTCGCAGAAAAATACCTGTAGGGATCTGGCGTGATATTGAGTTGAAAGCAGTCTGAGGAAAATTCGCGTTTTTTGCCTGATACCATATCACAAGGATCCGGCTCAGCGGATCACGCGAATTAAAGATCTTCGATACTGGCGGCAATCTCATTGGATTCCAGCACGGTGATGCCGCCTAATCCGGCGTTAAATGCCTGCTCCTGCAATGCTTTCGCCACCACATCAGAATCAATCGCTTTCCATTTCCCCGGCAGCATTTTAAACAGCGGCGCACTGAGTTGCTCAAGAAGACGCGGCGGATGGCGCTTTCCGACTAATAACGAAGGCCTGACTAATGTCAGCAACGGCCATCCCTGCTGCATCAGCGCCAGCTCCATTTCGCCTTTGGTGCGGTTATAGAGAAAACGCGAACGGGCATCGGCGCCGTTAGCACTCACAGCCAGACAATGGCGTGCGCCCAGTTCGCGTGCCGCTTTGGCGCAATCCACCACCAGATCGTAATCCACCGCCCGGAATGCCTGCGCACTGCCCGCCTGTTTTCGCGTGGTGCCCAAACAGCAGAACAGTAAATCAATCGGCTCATCGAGTGCGACCACCAGTGACGTGAGATTGTCGCCGAGCGGATTAAACAGCTTATTCCCTGGCAGCAGCGGACGACGGCTGGGTGCCACGATGCGGCTGACTCGTGGATCAAGTTGCAACAGACGTAAGAGCTCACGCCCGATCAGGCCACTTCCGCCCAGCAGAAGAACTTTTGCCATATCACTTCCTTTTAAAAAACGGCTTTCGCGCTGCGATTTTGAAACATGGATTCTGAAAAATGGGTTCTGAAACATGAAAGCATGAACAGATATTTGAAGTGTTACCTGAATGTAAATATCACGCTATAAGACAGTTCCTGTTACTTTCGCAGACTCGGACGAATCCAGTTTGATCAGCCCGCCGCTGGCTTGTAGGCTTAGTAGTGTATGACGAAAACACATTCTCAGCAGGAGGAACCATGAGCAAGAAGATAGCGGTACTCATCACTGATGAATTTGAGGATTCAGAATTCACTTCACCCGCCGAGGCCTATAAAAAAGCTGGCCATCAGGTTATTACCATCGAAAACAAAGCGGGCAACGTGATCAAAGGCAAACAGGGCAAGGCGAAAGTCACCATTGATAAATCGATTGATGATGTCAACGTGGCTGACTTCGATGCGCTGTTGCTACCTGGCGGACATTCGCCGGATACCTTGCGTGGTGACGACAGATTTGTCGATTTCACCCGTGATTTTGCGAAAAGCGGCAAACCCATTTTCGCCATCTGCCACGGCCCGCAGCTACTGATCAGCGCCGATGTTATACGTGGCCGAAAACTCACAACGGTTAAACCGGTAGTCGTCGACGTTAAAAACGCCGGTGCAGAGTTTTACGACAAAGAAGTCGTGGTTGACGATAACACGCTGGTCACCAGCCGGACGCCGGACGATCTGCCCGCCTTCAACCGTGAAACACTGAAAATTCTGGCGGCATAAGCCTTGCGCCCCTTCTGCGGAAGGGGCGATTTCTCTTCAAACTTCCCTGTCCCATAGCAGTTTCTTGCCAAAACCCAGCGCGTTATCGGTCATTTTAATGTGACTGAGTTTCAGTCCCCAGACCGGCGCTTTCATGGCGATGGCGACCGGGAAATGCCTGCAATAAAGATGTCGCGCATGCGCTTCTTCTTCACCGCTAAGCACGGTGGCTTCACCGCGATACTGAATGCCTTTTATCAGGGCAATGCTTTTCGGATGCGGAGCAATCGTGCCGACTATATGCGGTGATTTCGCCATCAGCGTACCGTGCAAAGTTTTCATTTCGGTCATGAAATACAACGTCATGCTTTCTGTATCCGTGACGTAAAAACAGTTCGCGCTCCACATCTCGCCGTCGGCAACGGCACACAGCGCCAGCACATGCTGTTTATTTAGAAACTTCAGAATATGTTTCAGGTCATCAGGGTTATTCATCACATGCGCCTTATTTTGGTTTGTGTCAGTTTACCGCCCCATGTTGATGTTTTGCCTCACTCTGTTGTGCCTTTCAGATAAATATCGTGCCTTTCAGGTAAACTGACACAAAATTTCCTGACTCGCAGAGCTTATGTCCGCCCCATCCAACTGGTTTTTATACATGCTGAGAACCCCGACCGGGATGCTTTACACCGGCATAACGACCGACGTGACACGGCGTTTAGGCCAGCATCAGTGCGGAAAAGGGGCGAAATCGTTGCGGGGAAAAGGTGAGCTGACGCTGGCATTTCATTGTCCGGCTGGCGACCGTTCACTGGCTTCAAAGCTGGAGATTAAAGTCAAAAAACTGAGCAAAGCGCAGAAAGAGTTGCTGGTGAGAAATGCACCGGAATGTCTGGAAAGTTATCTGGGTTTAACGGAAAGCGGGAAATGAAAAAGGCCGGAAACCGGCCTTTGTTTTATCTGAGCAAAAAAGTTGGCCCTGAGATATCAGAAACGATTAAACGCCGACGGGAAAACCACTTCTCCGCTGGCATCTTTCAGTGCGTCGTCTGATAAGGTGAACAGCTGGAAAGCCGTTTCCGTTTCCGGCCAGCGGCAATGCAGGTCATGAGCAGCAGCCGGTTTGAATCCAAAGCGCTGGTAATACGCCGGATCACCCAATACCACTACGGCGGCATAGCTGAACTCATTCAGGGAATCTAACCCTTCATAAACCAGTTTTTCGCCCAGCCCCTGACCGCGCAGAGATTCATCTACTGCCAGCGGCGCGAGCCCGACCCAGTTGCGGTCTTCACCCCGGATATCGACCGGGCAGAAAGCAACATAACCCACCACACCGCCTTCATCGTCGGTCGCCACAACGCCCAGCGTCAGCAGGCCATCTTCGCGCAGTTCCTGCACCAGATCCGCTTCTGCGCCCGTCGGGAATGAGGCGCGTAACAAACGGTCAATGCCCGCAGCATCTACCGGAATTTCAGTACGAATTAACATGGCTCAGCTACCGGAGCTTGCGGCTCACGGTCCTCTTGCAGACCCGCTTCGACAAAATCGGCCAGGCGCAGCAGGCCATTTTTCAGCAGCAGCGGCATAGTATCGAGATCGATAGAATCCATCAGATTCTTCACGTACAAGCCCAGTTCGGTATCACCTTCAATACGCAGACGGCGCTGGAAGAACAGCGTGTCCGGATCTTCTTTGCGGGCAGCGATCAGGATCAGATCGTTTGCATTACCGCTGAAGCTGACATCGGCTTCGCCACGTTCAGCGATCACCAGTTTGCTCTCCTGCACTGACATCAGCCAGGTCAGGCTAAGATCGCTGACCTCAATTTTCAACCAGCGGCCTTCAAGGAAATCCAGCTCTCCGTCGGCCAGCGCCTGACGAAGCTGCCAGCTCAGTACCTGTTGCAAAACCTGCCGTTGCAACGCAAAAGGCGTGAATTTCAAAGGCAGACTTAACAGGGATGGTCCCTGACGGACCACACGTGCACGTAGTTTTTGCAACACTGGCACTACTCCTTTCGGTAACTTTTCGGCAAGTTTTAAGGCAGTTATACCGCCTATTTTGACACATTGCCGGGAACGTTCAGCGGTCTACATCAATAAATACTGCAACAGAAAAACATCACGTACAACCTCCCCGGGCGCTGTATGCCTTCCAAAGCCGCAGAAACTGCCTCAAATCAAAATATTGCATCCATTGCTTCTCTAAAATAGTTCGCCAATCAAAGCCCTGACTGATGAATGAATGACGTCGGCAACTGGCTTTTCATCACCCACCAACCTCAGCTCTGGCTGGCCGGTTGCAGTAAGGAACGAGAATGGAGCTACTTTGCCCGGCAGGGAATTTACCTGCATTGAAAGCGGCGATCGATAATGGCGCAGACGCGGTGTATATCGGCCTGAAAGATGACACCAATGCACGCCATTTCGCCGGACTGAATTTCACGGATAAAAAATTGCAGGAAGCTGCGGATTACGTTCACCGTCACCGCCGTAAACTGCATATCGCCATCAATACGTTTGCGCATCCTGACGGCTATCAGCGCTGGGAACGCGCAGTGGATATGGCCGCACAGCTCGGCGCAGATGCGCTGATCCTGGCCGATATCGCCATGCTCGATTACGCCGCGAATAAATATCCTCACGTTGAGCGCCATGTGTCGGTGCAGGCATCGGCCACCAACGATGAAGCCATCCGCTTCTATAAACGTAACTTTGATGTCGCCCGCGTTGTTTTGCCGCGCGTGCTTTCGATGCATCAGGTGCGTCAGCTTTCCCGTACCACTGTCGTGCCGCTGGAAGTATTCGCCTTTGGCAGCTTGTGCATCATGGCCGAAGGCCGCTGCTATCTTTCTTCCTATCTGACCGGTGAATCGCCAAATACCGTGGGTGCCTGTTCACCGGCGCGTTTTGTTCGCTGGCAACAAACGGCGCAGGGCATGGAATCCCGCCTCAACGACGTGCTGATCGACCGTTATGACGAAGGTGAAAACGCCGGTTATCCGACCCTGTGCAAAGGGCGTTATCTGGTAGATGGTGCGAAATATCATGCGCTGGAAGAACCAACCAGTCTGAATACGCTGGAGTTATTGCCGGAGTTGTTCGCCGCCAATATCGCCTCCGTGAAAATTGAAGGACGTCAGCGCAGCCCGGCGTATGTCAGTCAGGTAGCCCGCGTATGGCGTGCGGCAATCGACCGCTGTATGGCGGATCCGCAAAACTTCAAAACCGATGACGCCTGGATGAAAACGCTGGGCTCCATGTCTGAAGGTACACAAACCACGCTCGGTGCTTATCACCGCAAGTGGCAGTAATCGAAGAGACGATGATGAAATATTCTTTAGGGGCCATTCTTTACTACTGGCCGAAAACGCAGGTTGAAGAGTTTTATCAGGCCGCAGCGGACAGCAGTGCGGATATCATTTATCTCGGTGAAAACGTCTGTACCAAACGCCGTGAGATGAAAGTGAATGACTTGATGGAGGTCGCGCGTCAGCTGGCAGCATCCGGTAAACAGGTGGTGATTTCCACGCTGGCCTTGTTGCAGGCACCGTCCGAACTGAATGAACTGAAACGCTATGTAGAAAACGGCGAGTTTCTACTGGAAGCTAACGATTTCGGCGCGGTGAACATGGCAGCCGAACGCAATCTGCCGTTTGTCGTCGGTCATGCGCTGAACTGCTACAACGCCGTCACGCTAAAAATCCTGCAAAAACAGGGCATGATGCGCTGGTGTATGCCGGTCGAGCTTTCCCGCGACTGGCTGGTCAATCTGCTGAACCAGTGCGATGACCTGGGTATCCGCGATAAGTTTGAAGTGGAAGTGCTGTCGTACGGACATTTACCGCTGGCCTATTCGGCACGCTGTTTCACGGCTCGTTCTGAAAACCGTGCGAAAGATGAATGCGAAACCTGTTGCATCAATTATCCGCAGGGACGCAAAATGCTGTCGCAGGAAAATCAGCAGGTGTTCGTGCTCAACGGCATTCAGACGCAGAGCGGCTACTGCTATAACCTCGGCAATGAACTGGTATCAATGCAGGGATTAGTCGACATCGTGCGCCTGTCGCCGGAAACCAAAGATACCCTCGCTACGCTGGAAGCGTTCCGTAACAATGAACGCGGTTTGCTGCCACTGACACTCACCGATAAAGCTGACTGTAACGGCTACTGGCAGCGTGTCGCCGGGCTGGAACTGCGCCCCTGACAGCGCCTGTTCAGTGAAAAGGGAGAAGACCTGGCGGTCATCTCCCCTTTTTATCACGAATTTCTGTGCTTCGGACGGAACATCGCTCTGAGCCGGACACCATCGCGCAACATGCCCACGGCAATGCCAATAAAGGTGTAAAACAGGCACAAGATCAGCAGCATCAGAATATCGCCGCCCACATCTTTAAACGGCAGCCCCATCTGATTCACACCGGCAATAGCTTTGGTCGCCCAGGTTGAAGGCAGCATAGACGAAACGCCCCTGACCCACGCGGGCATCGCCTGTAACGGCCAGATAGTGCCGGAAATATAAAAGACCGGTGTGGTGATAAAGGCCAGCGTCAGGTAAATCAGTTCGACGCTGCGCAGGCATTCCGTCACCAGTTTTCCGAGCCCCAGCACTGCCAGCAGGAACGGGAAGGTCAGCAACAGGATTTCAGGAATGCTGGCCGTTTGCCGGTAACCCAGTATCCACGGCCACAGCACAAATAAGACGATCGACAGAAACAGCCAGACCGGGATCAGCGCCGAAATGCCGCCCAGAAACGCCGGTATCGCCGGTTTTCCGGAAGGTCCGCTGTTGAGCACAATGCTCACGCGCACGCTGGCGATCAATAATGAGTGCTGCAATAGCATCACCAGCAGGCCGGGGAAAATAATTGCCGCAAAGCTGATGCCGGGGTTAAACACATCCAGCGTCTGTCCGACAATCGGCGAAAGCACCACGCTGGCCTGCCGCTCACTGAAGCCGCTGCTCAGCAACAAATCCGTGTTGTATTGCGTGAGAATTGCCTGATACGCCGACAGCACATCCTGCTGGATCTGCCCGTTCGCCAGCCGGTTAGTCGCATCGCCGTACACCGGGATAACAATGTTCTGCCCCGCGAGGATCTTCTTTTCAAGATCTACCGGCATGATGATCACCGCGAAGAGCTTACGCAGCGCCAGATCGTGTTCAGCCTGCGCCAGGCTGTCGTAAGCCACCGTCGCGACTTTGGAAGTGGCGTCCAGCTGACGAGTCAGCATCCGGCTGGCGGTGCTGTGATCCTGATCGACCACCGCCACCGGCAAATCCCACACCGTGCGGTTCGCATAGACCAGGCTCATCACGCACAATGACAGCAGCAACATCATCCACATTGGCTTGTCGAGCAAACCGGTGAGCACTTTGCGGAATGTCGTCCACCAGGTTTTAAACCATTCACGACGGGTCACTGGCCTGCCTCCTGTCGTTTAAGCCGCATGTAGAGGCGTCTGCGCACCAGCAGGCCGGTCAGCAGCGGATAAATGAGCAGGATGCAGCACACCATCAGAATACCGCGCACCGAGACTTCGCGCAGGAAGACGTCAAACATTGCGGCCAGCGCATAACTGAGCGGCTCAATGCCGGAAATAATGCGCGCTGGCAGCGGCATCGACAGCACCGGTACCGCCATTCCGGAGAAAGTCAGCGCGATACTGACGAAAATCCCCATCATGGTGTAAGCGGTAATGGTGGTTTTGGTGAAGGTGAAAAGTAACAGCCCGAGGCTTTGCGCAGCGATCACATAGAAGAAGCCAATCACCACCATATACAAAGGATTACCGCTGACGCGGGCGTCAAAGAATCCAACCAGCATCGCGATTTCCACCATCAGTAACGTGGTGAAACACAGCGTATAGGGTGCAAGTTTGCCGAGCAGCGCCAGCGTAAATGACGGCGCACTGAGCAACGCCTGGCTGCGTGCCATCACGTAGATCATGCAGGTCACGGTAAACAGTTGCAGCAGGTGAATCGTCGCAGCGAATTGCTGGTAATAGATGTAGCTGCCGCTGGCGTTAAACAGGCTACCGTAGGATAAATCGACGCTGGCCAGCGATGGCAGCGTTTTGCCGATTTCAGTCGCAATAATCGAACGGTAACTGGTATTCAGTTCGGTGATCAGCCCGCTGAAATCCTGCGTGGAATACAGACCGGCACCGTAAAACAACGCATTGTAATACAGCACCACGCTCGGCTGTTTTCCAGCCAGTACGTCGGCTTCAAAATCATTGGGAATATACAACAGCGCATAATCCTGCGCGGTACGCAGGCGGTATTCCGCTTCCGGTAAACCGCCTTCGAACGCCTGCACATGCGCGTGTGAACCGGCGTCCAGTTTGCGGGTAAGCGTTTTGGATAATGAGCTGTGATCGTTATCGACCACAGACACCGGTAAATCCAGCAACGTGCCTTCGGAAAAGTTGCTGCTGATAAGACCAAACAGAAGCAAAGGGAAAATCCAGCACAGCCAGTGGATCACCGGTTTGCGAAAGGCGTGATTCACTTCACGGGTAAAAGAGCGGCTGAAACAGCGCCATGCGGCTTTTACCCTTTCACTGCGTGGCGCTTTTACCGGCTTCACTTCGCTTTCCATTGCCACAATGCACTCATGCCCTGACGCAGTCCGGGCACCGGTTTCGCAGGATAGAGACGCACTTCAAAGGTTTTTAAATCGAAGTCACCCGTCGCGCGCGTGGCGCGTTTGGTCGCATAGTCTCCGAGCGGCGCGATATAGCGAACTTCGGCTTCTATCATCTGGTTATTCAGCGCGGGAACGCGCATCTGCACTTTGTCGCCTTTGCGCACGCCGGCCAGAATATCTTCACGCAGGTTAAAGACGAAATAGGCGTCAGGCAGACGGACCAATGTCAGCAAAGGACTGTTGGCACTTTCCAGTTCGCCGACTTCTACCGGGATCGGCCCCACTTCACCATCGACCGGCGCTTTAACCTGTAAGTCATCGGTTTGCGCTTTCACTTCCAGTAAGTCTTCTTCCGCCTGACGAAGTTGCGCGGCATAGCTATCGCGCTGTTCCACGCGGTCGCCGTTTACGCCTTCATCAAGATTGGCTTTAGCGACCAGAACTTGTGCATATGCGCTGTCGCGGGCGCGGCGGGAATCTTCTAAATCAGAGGCTGAAATAAACCCTTTAGCCGCCACTTTGACATTGCGGTTGTAGAGATCGCGGGCGTTCACATATTCTGCCTGAGACTGCGCCAGGGTGGCTTTGAGGTTACGGATACTTTCTTCACGGGTACCGTTAACCGAGAGATCGAGCTGCGCTTTTGCCTGATCGCGGGCAGCTTCGGCAGCGCGCAATTGCGCCATCATTTCCGGGCTGTCGAGAGTTATCAGCAATTGCCCGGCTTTTACATCGTCACCGCGTTCAACATGACGTTCAATCACGCGGCCTTTCGATTTCGACGCCACAATCACTTCTGGCGCATCGACTTCTCCCTGTAACAGTAAATCCTGATTGTGCGCACGAAACAGCACCGCCAGAGAAACCGCCGCCGCAACCAGCAACAGGGTCAATAATATTCGTTTACTCATCGGTGCTTCATCCTTTTTGTTTGCCTGTGTTTATCATCGGCTTTTGGTTCTCCATTCCATGATTGTCCTTTCCCGCCAACGCCCGTTCTTAAAGGCGCGTGTGCGCTTGTGTCAAATCATAGCGGGATGAACAAAGACTGTTTAACACAAAACAACATATTCATAAAAACTATAATTTAAGTTACTCAAATCGATTTTAAGGATGTTTTAACGGCAATTAAGGGCACAAATGCCGTATTCAATCAGTAGTTATTGGGTAATACTCGTTCTAATTATGAGCGGAGTGAATGCTTTCTCCGCGCTTTCCTTTGATGAGTGAGCCGTGATTATGTCTGAGAAAAACACCGTTCCCCTTTCCGTGCTCGATCTGGCGCCGGTTCCGCAAGGAGCCGATCCGGCCCGGGCATTCCAGTGTTCCCTTGAACTGGCGCAGCACGCTGAGAAGTGGGGCTACCAGCGTTACTGGATGGCAGAACATCACAACATGACCGGTATCGCCAGTGCAGCGACCTCCGTGCTGCTGGGTTACATCGCGGGCGGAACCAAAACGATCCGCGTAGGTTCCGGCGGTGTGATGCTGCCAAACCACTCTCCGCTGGTGATTGCTGAACAGTTCGGCACGCTCGCCACGCTGTATCCAAATCGTGTAGATCTTGGACTTGGCCGCGCGCCGGGTACAGACCAGCGCACAATGATTGCGCTGCGCCGTCATCTTTCCGGTGAAATCGATAACTTCCCGCAGGATGTGCAGGAATTGCAGATGTATTTCGGCGACGTTCAGCCACAGCAGGCCGTACAGGCCGTGCCGGGACAAGGTTTGCATGTGCCACTCTGGTTACTCGGTTCAAGCCTTTACAGCGCGCAACTGGCGGCGGCTCTTGGCCTGCCATTTGCCTTCGCCTCACATTTTGCACCGGACATGCTGTATCAGGCACTGGCGATTTATCGCAGCAAATTCCAGCCTTCCGCTCAGCTTGAGAAGCCACACGCGATGGTGTGCATCAACGCGATTGCCGCAGACACCGATGAAGAAGCGCGCCGGATGTTTACCTCCAATCAGCAGCAGTTCATTAATCTGCGCCGCGGAATGCCGGGTAAACTCCCTGCACCGGTCGATAACATTGAAAGCCTGTGGTCAGCTCAGGAACGCTTTGGCGTCGATAACGCGCTGCGCATGTCTGTGGTCGGTAACAAAGAAACAGTGCGTCAGGGGCTGCAAAATATCCTGCGTGAAACCGAAGCCGATGAGCTGATGATCAACGGTCAGATTTTTGATCACCAGGCTCGTCTGCATTCGTTCGAAATTGTGTCTCAGTTGCAGGGCGATCTGGTCAAAGAGCAGCGCATCAGCTGATCCTCGTAGTAAATTGCAGACGAAAGTAAATTGCAGACGAAAAAAAACCAGCCCGATGAAGGCTGGTTTTTTATTTTCTGACGTTAAGTCATCTGAAACTCAGCGAGCTGGATTCAGATTATGCGTCAGTAGTACGACGTGGTGCGCGGCTTGGCGGACGACGGTCGCCAGCTGCTGAAGAACCTTCACGACGATCACCGCTGAAAGAACGTGGAGCACCGTTACCACGGCCACCTTCACGACGTTCACCGTTGAAAGGACGCGGAGCACCGTTACCACGACGCTCACCGCCAGCACCGGCCGGACGATCACGACGTGGAGCCTGTGGCACTGCATCACCGATCAGCTGCATGTTCATCGGTTTGTTCAGGATACGCGTACGGGTGAAGTGAGACAGGATCTCGCCCGGCATACCTTTAGGCAGTTCGATAGTTGAGTGCGTACCGAACAGCTTGATGTTACCGATGTAACGGCTGCTGATGTCACCTTCGTTAGCGATAGCGCCAACGATGTGACGAACTTCAACACCATCATCACGACCCACTTCGATGCGATACAGTTCCATTTCGCCAGCGTCACGACGCTCACGACGTGGGCTGTCGCCATCACGTGCAGGACGGTCGTTGCTGCGAGCCGGACGGTCACGACGATCGCCACGATCACCGCGGTCGCCACGATCTTCGAATTCACGACGTGGTGGACGGCTTTTGAAGACCGGATCCGCTGCAACGATCAGAGGACGTTCGCCCTGTGCCATTTTCAGCAATGCCGCAGCCAGTGTTTCGATGTCCAGCTCTTCTGCAGGTTGCAGTTTAGCCAGCAGACCACGGTACTGATCCAGATCGCTGCTTTCCAGTTGCTGCTGAACTTTCGCTGCGAATTTAGCCAGACGACGTTCGCCCAGTACTTCTGCAGTTGGGATTTCAACTTCTGGAATGGTCAGCTTCATGGTGCGTTCAATGTTACGCAGCAGACGACGCTCACGGTTCTCAACGAACAGTAATGCGCGACCCGCACGGCCAGCACGACCGGTACGACCGATACGGTGAACGTAAGATTCTGAGTCCATCGGGATGTCGTAGTTAACAACCAGGCTGATACGTTCTACGTCGAGACCACGTGCTGCCACGTCGGTTGCGATCAGAATGTCCAGACGGCCATCTTTCAGACGTTCCAGAGTCTGCTCACGCAGCGCCTGGTTCATGTCACCGTTCAGTGCAGCGCTGCTGTAGCCGCTACGTTCCAGCGCTTCAGCCACTTCCAGTGTCGCGTTTTTGGTACGAACGAAGATGATCGCCGCATCAAAATCTTCTGCTTCAAGGAAACGCACCAGCGCTTCGTTTTTACGCAGACCGTAGACAGACCAGTAGCTCTGGCTGATGTCTGGACGGGTAGTCACGCTTGACTGGATACGTACTTCCTGAGGCTCTTTCATGAAGCGACGGGTAATACGACGGATAGCTTCTGGCATGGTTGCAGAGAACAACGCGGTCTGATGTTCAGCCGGGATCTGCGCCATGATAGTTTCGACGTCTTCGATGAAGCCCATACGCAGCATTTCATCAGCTTCGTCCAGCACCAGGCCGCTCAGGTTTGAGAGGTTCAGGGTACCGCGTTTCAGGTGGTCCAGCAGACGGCCCGGGGTACCCACAACAACTTGTGGTCCCTGACGCAGTGCGCGCAGCTGAACGTCATAGCGCTGGCCGCCGTAAAGGGCAACCACATTCACGCCATGCATGTGTTTAGAGAAATCAGTCATTGCTTCAGCAACCTGAACCGCCAGTTCGCGGGTCGGTGCCAGAACAAGAATTTGTGGTGCTTTCAGTGAAGCATCAATGTTATGCAGCAGCGGTAAGGAGAATGCAGCTGTTTTACCGGAACCTGTCTGAGCCATGCCCAGAACGTCGCGGCCATTTAACAGGTGAGGAATACACTCAGCCTGGATTGGTGAAGGTTTTTCGTAGCCCAAATCAGTCAGGGCAGAAATGATCGGAGCAGACAGCCCCAGGTCAGCAAAAGAGGTTTCAAGCTCAGTAGTCATGTACACGTGCCTCATTAATAATGGCAGCCAGTCTACATAACTCGTCGAGAAAATTTTCA
>Ga0308167_1000626_pt1 | contig 57098 bp, 54 predicted proteins | sample PhyCR1_2_FD_202138 | JGI IMG/M metagenome (GOLD analysis project Ga0308167, IMG submission 202138) | Phyllosphere microbial communities from UC Gill Tract Community Farm, Albany, California, United States - DLSLRC.R1 | ecosystem: Host-associated > Plants > Phyllosphere > Unclassified | place... | reverse complement strand
TTGCCTGGCGGCTGTAGCGCGGTGGTCCCACCTGACCCCATGCCGAACTCAGAAGTGAAACGCCGTAGCGCCGATGGTAGTGTGGGGTCTCCCCATGCGAGAGTAGGGAACTGCCAGGCATCAAACCAGTGAAGAAGCCCCGCACGAAAGTGCGGGGCTTTTTTACGTCTGCAGATCGCTGATTTTTATTCCCGCCTGCCATTCTTACTTCCCCTTATTCAGGCACAATGGGGACATCCTGCTCTGAACAACCCGCTGATTTTGCAGCAATTAGCGATGTGGCTCACATTTATAATCTCAGAATTCACCGCCTTTACCTCCGGTGGACTTAAATGCTTTACTCACTTCTTTAAATGCTGTTGATCAGCAAGGAACAGAGGCAAGGCATGACACCCATAAATAATAAAGATCAGACAGACGATACGAAAAAGCGCATCTGGGCTATCGTTGGCGCGTCATCGGGTAACCTGGTCGAGTGGTTCGACTTCTACGTCTACTCATTCTTTTCTCTCTATTTTGCCCACATCTTCTTCCCGCAAGGCGATACCACCACGCAGCTATTACAGACGGCCGGCGTCTTTGCTGCCGGATTCCTGATGCGTCCTATCGGCGGCTGGCTGTTCGGTTATATCGGTGATAAGCACGGACGTAAAAGCTCCATGCTGATCTCAGTGTGCATGATGTGTTTTGGATCGCTGGTGATCGCCTGTTTACCCGGTTATGACGCCATTGGCATCGCGGCACCGATCATTCTGCTGCTGGCGCGGATGTTTCAGGGATTATCCGTTGGCGGTGAATATGGCACCAGCGCAACCTACATGAGCGAAGTGGCGCTGGAAGGACGCAAAGGTTTTTACGCCTCATTCCAGTACGTCACCTTAATCGGCGGTCAGCTGGCCGCGGTGCTGACGGTAGTGGTGCTGCAGTTTGTGCTGAGCGATGCAGAGCTGCGCAGCTGGGGCTGGCGCATTCCATTCTTCCTCGGCGCATTGCTGGCCGTGGTGGCGCTGTGGTTACGTCGCTCACTGGAAGAAACCTCAGACAAAAGCAGCCGTCAGCACCGTGATGCGGGCAGCGTGATAGGTCTGTTACGCAATCATACCCGTCCGTTCCTGATGGTGCTGGGCTTCACCGCCGGCGGATCGCTGAGCTTCTATACCTTTACCACCTATATGCAAAAGTATCTGGTCAACACCTCGGGAATGGATCCTAAGACCGCCAGCGGCCTGATGACCGGTGCGCTGCTGGTCTTCATGTTGCTGCAGCCGGCTATTGGTGCGCTGTCTGACAAAATTGGCCGTCGCACTTCAATGATGATTTTTGGTGCCGGTGCCGCTATCTGTACCGTGCCCATTCTGACCTTGCTGCAAAATGTCCAGAGCCCAGGCGTTGCGTTCCTGTTAATTATGCTGGCGCTGCTGATCACCAGTTTCTACACCGCCATCAGCGGTATTTTGAAGGCAGAAATGTTTCCTCCTCAGGTGCGGGCATTAGGCGTAGGACTCTCTTATGCGGTGGCGAATGCCATCTTTGGCGGATCGGCGGAGTATGTGGCGTTACTGATGAAGCAGCAGGGGATTGAGACTACCTTCTTCTGGTATGTCTCCGCCATGGGCGCGGTGGCCTTTTTGGTGTCGCTATTGCTGCACAAGCGGGGAAAAGGGATTGGGCTGTAACCGCTACTGGCTGAACCGGCTTACTGGCTAAGGTTCCATAAGGCGATGCCGCTGGCGGTACCGGCGGCATCCCAGGCAAAATCTTTCCAGCTCCAGCCGCTCCCTGACGGGCGGCTGTCATACCACTCTTTTCCCGCCCCGAGACTGAGCGAAAATATGATCCCCAGCGTATGACTCTGACGGGTAGAGAGATGCTGACGCTGACCGTATTCTGTTCCTGCTGCGGCCAGGACAGCAGAGGCAACGAAGTGCTGTGCTTTATCCCGCCCGGTCCACCGATCCTCTGCCATATGAGCACATCCACTACACAACAGCACTGCAAACAGCAAAATTCGCATAGCGGATGCCTCGTCGGCGGCGACGATTAAAGAATACGGCTGATTAACCGGTCGATTCGGATCCGGCGCAGACGGCGTATCAATTTACGGACTTTAGCCGGGTAATCGGCAATGCTCTCCAGCTCGCGGAAATGCTTCACCACTGTGGTGTGCTGGCGAATCAGCGTCAGCTCTTTTTCGCGTTGATCGGCCAGCTGTTGCAGCGGATCGTGGATCAACACCGCATTTTCCAGATCGAGCCGCCAGGCGCGCGGATTGAGATTATTGCCGGTAATCAGCTGCCATTCGTCATCCACCCACATACCTTTCAGGTGATAGCTGTTATCACCATCTTTCCATAACCGCACCACCAGCTGATCGTTGGTGACGTAATACTGTAGCCGGCTCAGGAAACGACGCAGGTTAATCTCATACAGATAGGGCAGCGCGCCAATAATTTTAAACGGCTGATCCGGCGCGATATAGAAGTCGTTGGCGGTCTTGTCGCCGACGATGATCTCGACCTGCTTACCCTGCCGCAGCAGATGAATAATGTTACGCACCAGTAAGGCCGGCAGGTTGAAGTAAGGCGTACAGATAGTCAGTTTCTGTTCGGCGCAGGGCATCAGGTGGAAGATAGTCTTATTGAGCAGGCTATGCTTGCCCAGGCCGACCAGCGGCGTCACCGCCAGCTCTTCATTACTGGCATTGCCCTCAAACTGATAATTGAAGCCGCGCAAATCCTGACGAAACTGACGCGTTTCATTTTTGATTTCCGGACTGGAAGGGCGCTCGGCAAAATCGAGCCGGTTGACGGCCTCAGCCTGCTTCAGGTTGAGGTTAATCCACGCGTACATGGTGTCAGCCAGCTGCGGGTTGCGGATAATCTGGTAGCGGTCATAACGATATTTATCATGCTGATGGAGATAAACATCATTGATGCTGGCGCCGCTGTAGATCAGTTCGTCATCAATGATGAAACCTTTCAGGTGCAGCACGCCCAGCGCTTCCCGGGTATTGACCGGAATGCCATACACCGGGATGGCAATATCAGCGTGTTGGGTTGCCAGATCACAATACCAGTCGGCATTGGTCAGGCCGCGTGCCGCGCCAATTCGCCCACGCTGCGCCCGGTGCCAGTCGACCAGGATAGAGATATCCAGCGCTGGCCGCGCCTGTTTTGCCGCATACAGGGCGTTCATCACCGCCCGACCTGCATCGTCGTTTTCCAGGTAAAGTGCAGCGATGCAAATACGGGACTGCGCTGCCGCGATTTTCTCCAGCAGCGTCTGACGAAATTCAGCAGGCGAGTAAAGCGTCGACACATCCGCAACGGATTGTGACAGTTTCGGCAACTGTGCGAGGTGTTGTTGGTGTTTATTACGTTTAAATTTAGACAACATCACAGTGCACTTCTTCTCTGTTCATTGCATGGCCTTTTGCCATCAAATCAGGGTCATAACGACAAATAATAACATCAACTGTCGCGATCCGGGCGTTTTTTACCTTTCTCTACAAGGTTAGCTTAGCGCATCCTGCAGCGACAGTTTGAGGCTGACAATACCGTCATCCAGTTGAATATCAACATGAAAGTTAAGCTTGCGCGCCAGGGTAATCATGCCGCGATTATGCGGCATAGTGATACCGTTCAATTGTTGCAAGCCGTGATGCCGGGTGTAGCGGATCATCTTTTCCAGCAAGCGTCGGCCCATGCCGAGGCCTTTGAGATCGGAGCGCACCAGCACCGAAAACTCAGCGTCAATATTGTCAGCATCAGAGATGGCACGCGTCACGCCAATGATTTCCGACCGTCCCTGCTGCTGACGTACCGCCACGATCGCCATCTCACGGTCGTAATCGATTTGCGTCATATTGGCGAGATCCTCATGCGTAAACTCGCTGATTTCACTGAAGTAACGGTAATAGAGATCTTCTTTGGTTACCTGGCTGATAAAGTCACGTAGCAGCGGTTCATCTTCGGGCAGGATAGGGCGGAACAGGCAGGTTTGCCCATCCTTGAGCTGAACCTGCTCCTCCAGATGTTGCGGGTAGGGACGTATCGCCAGGCGCGCTTCGTTATCGCCATGAAACGGTGCCAGCGTCAGGGTGACATCCAGCAGCGTAAAGTCGTTGCCCGCCGCCAGCAGCGGATGAATATCCAGCCGCTGAATCTCCGGGCAATCAACCACCAGGTTGGAAACCTGCACCAGCAGCTGGCTGAGGCCGGCAATATCCAGCGGATTCAGGGCGCTGCGGCTGCGTATTTTGCCGCTCTTGATTGCCTGAATCACCAGATAGCGCGCCAGAGTCATATTCAGCGGCGGCAGCGCAACGGCGGCTTGTTTATCGGCCTGCCACTCGACGCCGCCTTCGCCCAGCATAATGATCGGGCCAAACAGCGCATCCTGTTCCACCACCACCCGCAGTTCCTGAGCGCCAGCCCGGTTCGCCATGCTTTGCACCAGCAGGCCTTCAATCCGCGCCTGCGGTAGCGTCTGCCTGACCCGATCAAAAATGGCTTCGGCCGCATGTGCTACCTCACTGGCATTGCGCAGGTAAAGCATCACACCCTGCACATCCGATTTATGGGCGATATCCGGCGAGCGCAGCTTCAGCGCCACCGGATAGCCAATCTGATCGGCGATGGCTACCGCTGCGGCACTGTCGCTGGCGATCCAGGTTGGCAGCGTTGCCAGCCCGTAGGCCTGCAGTACCGGCTGGACCTCGTGGGTATCCAGCGCCGTAATGCCGCGGTCGAGCGCCTGCGATAATAGCTGGTGGGCATGGGCGCTGTCCTGGGTCAGGCTGGCCGGCAGGGCAGGCGTTTCGCGCAGTTGCTTCTGATTGCGTCGATATTCGACCTGATGCATAAATGCCGTCACGGTGCCTTCGGGCGTGCGCCAGGTCGGGATCCCAGCCTGGGTAAATGCACGACGCGCGGCCTGGGAGGAAAATTCGCCGCTCCAGTTAGTCAGCAGGGTGATTTGCTTACCGCGCGGATGAGCAGCAATGGCGGCAATCAGACGCTCGGCGGTTTCAGTGGCAGGTGCCACCGCGCTCGGCGCATGAATAATCATCAGCGCATCAAGCTCATGACTGTCGAGCAGGCACTCCACGCAGGCCACGTAACGGTCCGGCGTGGCGTCATCCTTCAAATCCAGTGGGTTGCCGTGACCAGCACCGGCTGGCAGCAGGGTTTCCAGCTGTTGACGCATCTCATCGCTGAGCTGGGCCAGTTTACCGTTACGCGCATACAGTTCATCCAGCGCCAGCGCGGCGGGTGCAGCGCCGTTACTAATGATCATCAATCGCTCACCACGCAGCGGCCGCATGTGGCTCAGCGACTCGACGGCGGAGAACAGTTCATGCGTATCCTGCACCCGCAGCAGGCCAGCACGCTGAATGGCGGCGTCCCAGGCCGCATCCAGCCCGCTGTGGCTACCGAGCAGCGCCTGCGCCTGACGGCTGCGGCCGCTCTTGATCACCAGGATCGGTTTATTGCGTGACGCGCTACGCGAGGCGGAAACAAAGCGCCGGGCATCGCTGAGATGTTCAAGATAGAGCAGGATCGCGCTGGTTTTACCGTCACGCGCCAGAAAGTCGAGCAGGTCATCGACATCAGTGTCGAGACTGTCTCCCAGCGCGATAAACCAGGAAAAGCCCAGGTTACGCTGTTGCGCCCAGTCAAGAATGGTATTGGAGACGGCGGCAGATTGTGAAATGAAGGCAATACGGCCTTTGGCAATCGGTACCGGCGAGAAGCTGGCGTTTAATCCCTGCCACGGTGCCAGCAGCCCAAGGCTGTTCGGCCCCAGCAGACGGATCTGCCACTGGCTGGCGCAGGCCTGCAGTTCTTCCCGCTGGCTGGCGGGAGCGGAGAGAATAATGCAGGCTTTGCAGCCTTTTTCACCCAGTTGTTGCAGCAGTGTCAGATTACGTTTTGAATGGGTGCAGATAATGGCCAGGTCCGGCGCGAACGGCAAACTGTCGATATCAGGCCAGGCCAGCACGCCGCTGACGGCTTTGTATTTCGGCGTCACCGGCAATACCGGGCCGCTAAAACCACCGGCCAGCAGATTGCGCATCATAAAGTAACCGGCACGTCCCGGCGTTACCGAGGCGCCGATTACCGCAATGGATTTGGGTCTTAACAGCGCTTCCAGTCCGCGTTGGCTCATCTCGCCCTCCAGAGATCGGGATTTGCGTGATTGTAAACGCTTTTTCCCGTCAGTGCTTTCGGGCAGATCGCAGGCTGAGCATCAGGATCACTATGAGGGATCGATTAACCGATCGATCCGCTGACTGGCTGCATCGCTTACGTGGAGGGGGCGTGATGCGGCTTGCCCGCCAGATAGGCGGCGCGGAATTGTTCAAAATGGCGCGATAAAGCCTGAGCTGCCTGACTATCGCCCGCCTGCTCCAGCAGTGCCGCCGCCACTTCAGCGGTACAGTGCTGGCCAACGCCGTGCGCCTCGCGCAGCGTATAGCGCGACGGGGCGGTGACCGTCAGCGACATCACCGGTAAGGCGTCGAGCCACGGACTTTTGCGGAACATTTTGCGCGCTTCGGTCCAGGTGCCGTCCAGCATGATAAACAGCGGCGGTTTACCGCTCAAAGGCGGCGCGGTCAGCACTTCGCGATCGGCGTCGGCATAAGCGGCCGGGAACACCACCAGCGGCTGGTAATCAGGATTGCGTACCGCGTCGAGCAGCAGCGGATCCGGCTCGGTGCGCGACCAGCCAAACGCCTGGGTATCGGGCAGGATATCGGCAATCAGGCGGCCGGTATTACTCGGCTTCATCGGCTCGGTATCAAACATTACCAGGCAAAAGCGGCTGCGCGCCGTTTGCGGCTCGATATCACTGCACAGACAGTTCTTCTCAGGCAGCAGACAGCCCTGGCAGCGTAACACGCGATTGCCGCGCGCAAGGAAAGGGCGGGTGGCACGGGCGAGGCGTTGGGTGCGCAAGCGCAAAACAGCATTATCAGACATGAGTATTCAGGGCAGGAAAAACCACAGTGTAATCGAAGCGCCGCCGAAAAGGAAAAGGCCAGCAGAGCTGGCCTTAGCGGATTACAGTGACTCGTCCAGCCACTCGTTGAACGGCGCTTTGGGCATCGCGCCATTCAGCATGTCAACCATCTCACCGTTCTTAAACAGCATAATGGTCGGGATGCTGCGAATGCGAAAACGGCTGCTGAGTGCCGGTTCGGCCTCGGTATTCACTTTAATAAATCGCACCTTACCGCTGCGTTCGCTGGCAACCTCTTTAAATACCGGCGCAAAGTTGACGCAGGGACCACACCACGGCGCCCAGAAGTCGACGACCACCGGCAAATCATCCTGCAGAAACTTGTCTAAGGTGGTCGCGGTCGCGCTCACCACTTCGCCATCAAATAATCCATTTCCACAGCGACCACATTTTGCGCCTTCGGCAAGCCGTTCTTCCGGAACGCGATTGGTTGCCTGGCAGGAAGCGCATACCGTATTCATAGAAACCTCTGATATTGGAATGTGTCAGTCTGGTAATATTGTCCATTATGAAAGGGGGCGAATGCCCTCTCAATCTGGATCGCTCTATAGGTTCAATAGTTGATAGCTAAGCGCCAGCACATCAGGTAATCTGCGCGCTCTCAATGCAGGAGGAACATATGAACGACGAATTTAAAGGCAAAAGCGGCAAGGTCAAAGTGATGTACGTGCGTGGCGAAGATGATAAGAGCGCGGGTGCGCCAAATCCTCGTACCGGCAAAGGTGGCCGTCCCGCTGCCCGTCAGGATGATAATCGTCGTTCTTCTGGCCCCCGCACTGAACGTAATGAAGAGGGCGGACGCTCTGCTGGCCGTCGTAGTGATAACGGTGCGCGCAGCGGTTCTGCCCGTCGCGATGAGGGCGGCCGTGGTGCGCCACGCCGTAGCGGTGAAGGTGCAGGCCGCCGCAACGAGCGCGCAGAGGATAATCGCGGCGCTTTCAGCAACAGCGACTCGCCGTGGCGTACCGTTTCTCGTGCCCCGTCAGAGCGTCCTGCTGCGACCGAAAGTGATAAGCCCGATCACGGTGGCATCAGCGGTAAGAGCTTTGTCGATCCCGAGCAGATCCGTCGTCAGCGTATGGAAGAGACGCGCGTCTATGGCGAGAACGCCTGTCAGGCACTGTTCCAGAGCCGTCCGGAAGCGATTGTACGCGCCTGGTTTATTCAGGAAGTGACACCGCGTTTCCGCGAAGCGCTGCGCTGGCTGGCGGCGAACCGCAAAGCTTACCACGTGGTCGAAGATGCGGAGATCACCAAAGCCTCCGGCACTGAGCATCATGGCGGCGTCTGCTTCCTGATCAAAAAGCGCATGGGTATGGCCGTGTCAGAATGGCTGAGCCAGGCGAGCGCCAAAGATTGCGTGCTGGCGCTGGAAGATGTCAGCAACCCGCACAACCTCGGCGCGATCATGCGTAGCTGCGCGCATTTCGGCGTGAAAGGTCTGCTGGTCAACGATGCCTCACTGCTGGAGTCAGGTGCAGCGGTGCGTACTGCTGAAGGCGGTGCGGAACACGTGCAGGCCATCAGCGGCGCGACCTTCAGTGAAGGTCTGGAAGCGTTCCGTAAAGCCGGTTACACCATCGTGACGACCTCCAGCCATCAGGGTACGCCGCTGGCGAAAGCGGAACTGCCGGCCAAAATGGTGCTGGTGCTGGGCCAGGAACGTGAAGGTCTGTCTGACAGCGCCTTCCAGCAGGGTGACATCAGCGTGTCGATTGGCGGTACCGGCAACGTTGAAAGCCTCAACGTTTCGGTAGCGACCGGCGTGCTGCTCGCCGAATGGTGGCGTCAGAACGCATAAAAAAAACGGGCCGAAAGGCCCGTTTTGCTGTCTGAGATTAGTGCGCGCCACCGCCACCACCGCCAGCACCAAACGGTGGACGGGCAAACCAAATCAGTATCAGCAGGATCAGGAACACTCCCGCCGACGCCCAGAAAATCTCATTTGCCGAGATAATCAGTCCCTGATTGGTTATCTGCTGGGCGATATATGCTGACGCCTGCTGCTGCGTCATTCCCATACTTTCCAGCTGGCTGTACATCTGTTGCGAATTAACGTTGTACGGCGTAATCGACTCGGCCAGATAACTATGATGCATCGACTCGCGATCGGTCCACATGGTCGTGGTGATCGAGGTACCAATCGAGCCGGCCAGCGTACGGACAAAGTTAGACAGGCTGGACGCCGCCGCCAGTCGCTCCGGTGCTAAGCCTGACAGCGTAATGGTGGTCAGTGGCATAAAGAAGCAGGCCACCGCAAAGCCCTGAATAAACTGCGGCCAGGCCGATGCACCAAAATCCATCCCCGGTTCAAAGGTGTAAGCGCGCCAGTAGAAGCAGACGGCATACATAATGAAGCTGAAGGTGACCAGCCGCCGCATATCGAGTTTATGGGCGAAACGACCAATAATTGGCGACAGGATCACCGGCAAAATCCCCACCGGTGCCGAGGCCAGTCCGGCCCAGGTCGCGGTGTAGCCGTAGACCTCCTGCAGCAGCTGCGGCAACAGCACGATCGAGCCGAAGTAGAGCATGTAAGCCAGACTGATCGATAAGCAGCCGATGGTGAAGTTTCGCGACTTAAACAGCGACAGATCGACAATCGGGTGGTCGTCGGTCAGCTCCCACACCAGCAGCACCGCCAGTGCAATCACTGCCACCACCGCCAGAACGATGATCTCGGTGGAACTGAACCAGTCCAGCTCCTTACCGCGGTCCAGCATCACCTGCAGGCAGCCAATCCCGACCACCAGCAACACCAGTCCGACCATATCGATCGGACGGATTTCAGTTTTGGTTTCCCGGCCACGCAGGGTTTGCAGCGTCAGCATCACCACCACCGCGCCAATCGGCACGTTGATGAAGAAGATCCAGCCCCAGTGATAGTTATCACTGATCCAGCCGCCGAGTATCGGGCCGCAGATCGGGGCCACAATCACCGTCATCGCCCATAGCGACAGAGCGATACTGCGTTTGGCCGGAGGATAGTTGCTCAGCAGCAGACTTTGCGACAGCGGGATCAGCGGACCGGCAACGATCCCCTGCAGCACGCGGAAGAAAATCAGCATCTCAAGGCTGTCTGACATGCCGCACGCCCACGAGGCGATGGCAAACAGAATGGTAGCCCAGATGAACAACTTCACTTCACCGATGCGTTTTGCCAGCCAGCCGGTAATCGGAATCGAAATGGCGTTGGCGACGCCAAACGAGGTGATTACCCAGGTGCCCTGCGAGTTCGAGGCACCGAGGTTACCGGCGATAGTGGGGATGGCCACGTTGGCGATGGTCGAGTCCAGGACCTGCATGAACGTCGCCAGCGACAGCGCAATGGTCATTAAGACCAGCGGCATCCCTTCAAGCGGTTTTTGTGCCATTACAGCCTCCGCGTCATCATCCGGCGTTGGCGCGGACGATATCGGTGATCAGCTGATTGACCGGCGCAAGGTCAATCGCCAGCGCATTGCTGCTGTAAGCCGCCTGCTGACGCACGCTGGTCGCCAGGGTGCTGCCCTCTGTGCTGGTGGTATCGATTTTCACCAGCGTCGACAGACCAATACGCAGCGGATGCTTCTCGATATCCTGCGGGTTAAGCTCGATACGAACCGGCAGACGCTGAACCACTTTGATCCAGTTACCGGTGGCGTTCTGGGCTGGCAGCAGCGAGAACGCGCTGCCGGTGCCCATATCTAACCCGACCACTTTGCCATGATAAACCACGTCGTCGCCGTAGATATCAGCCACCACCGTGGCCGGTTGGCCGATGCGCACGCCCGCCAGCTGGGTCTCTTTAAAGTTGGCGTCGATCCACAGATTGGTCGCCGGCACCACCGCCAGCAGCGGTGTGCTGGTGGAGATTTGCGAACCTACCTGCACGCTACGACGTGAGACAAAACCGTCCATCGGGCTGCGGATCTCAGTACGCTGCAGCGCCAGCCAGGCGTCACGCAGTTCAGCGGCGCTCTGTTTAACCGCTGGCTGGTTCTCCAGCGAGGTATTGAGGATCATCGCCTGATTGGCGTTGTATTGCTGTACCGCCACGTCCAGCTCAGCTTTGGCAGAAGCCACGGCATCACGGGCGTGCTGTAACTCTTCACGGCCAATCAGATTCGAGGCACCCAGCGGCTCACGGCGCTTCAGATCCGCTTCTGCCTGAGCCAGCGCCGTCTGACGTAAGGTGATAGTGGCCTGATACTGCTTCGCGTTAATCATCAGCTGATGCGTCTGACGTACGCTGGTGGCCAGTGCGGTCTGTGCTTTTTCAAACGCCTGTTCCGCATCGGTTTTATCCAGCGAAACCAGCACATCGCCTTTTTTAACGAAGTCGGTATCTTCAAACCAGACTTTGTTCACGCTACCGGAAACCTGTGCCATCACCTGAACCTGGTTACCTGCAACGTAAGCGTCATCGGTCTCCTGAAAATGGCGCAGCACCAGGAACCAGTAGACGCCCCAGGCAATCCCAATCAGCACAAAGATCAGCGCCAGCACGATGAGCACACCTTTGCGCTTCTTCTTTTTGTTAGCTGACGGTTGCGGGCTTTGTGCTTCTGCCGTTGCACTCATGTCTTTCTCCACGTTTTCCATTTAGTCGGGATGCAGCAATCCATTCCCGCAAGTGCCCGAGTCGAAAAAGCCAGCGACTGAGCGCTGGCCGGATAAAAAAGGAAATTAAAATAACGGTTTCGACAGGTGATTGTGTCGCACTTCTTGCTATTAGCGGGACAGCGAGGCGATCAACTGATCTTCGTCCATTTTATCGAGGCGGTTAAGTAACTTACGGGTGATACCTTCCAGCTGGGACTTCTCATCGACCGACAGTGACGACCAGAGATATTGCAGGCTCTGGTGCTGAGGCGGCAGCAGCTGACGTAAGAACTCATTGCCTTTTTCGGTCAGGTGCAGGTGCAGACAGCGGCGGTCATGATCGCTTTCACGACGCTCGATCCAGCCGCGTTTTTCCAGCTCATCAGCAATGCGTGTCGCGTTGGTACGTGATGACCCCAGGGCGGAGCTCAGCTCTGACGGCTGAATACTCTGGTTCTCCTGTGCATCCAGCGTAATCAATGCCATGAACAGGGTTTCGTTGATTCCCTGTGCCTTCAGCATCTTGTTGCGGTTGTCCAGCAGTTTACCCTGCATGTGCATACAGAGACGCGTCAGGATAATTTCCTGTAACGGAAAATCCTTATGGCGATTGGCACGGATGTTTAGCATCTGCTCAATGGGAGTAAACGAACTTTCCATTAAAAAAAACCTCACTAATTGCAACTTGTATAATAACTATGGTGACAGATTAAGCGTAGTCACATTTTCGGCAGGTGAGTAGTGCTACGGTCACGCTGCCACCATCTGGCGATTCCAGGCCAATCCGTGGCCCTGGGTTAAAAAACCCGTACGCCCGGCGACAGCGAATGCGCCGGGACGTGATCAAGAAAAGGTGTCGAATTTAATAATTTCGCGAGGAAAAATAACTGAAGTGAATAGGTTTATCACTAACCATAACAAACCTAACCATATGTGACCAGACTCAATCAGCTGTCCGGCCTGCGCTTCAGCTCATTTTCGCTTGCTCATACTGCTGTCCGTTAAACCAAATCAACAAGTTAATCAGCGTCAGGACAGCGCCTGCGCTACATACGCCGTACCAGCCGGACAGATGGTAGGCGGTGGCGGAAAGCAGCGAACCCGCTGCGCCGCCAATAAAATAGCTGGTCATGTAACCGGCATTAAGGCGGTTACGCGCGTCCGGCATCTGGGCATAAATCACACTTTGATTGGTGATATGTACCGCCTGCACTGCCAGATCCAGCAGCAGAATGCCGACGATCAGGGCCGCAAGAGAGTGGGCACCGAGGGCAATCGCGATCCACGACAGCAGCATAATCAGCAAACCGACGCGGGTAGTGAGCTTCGCTTTACCTTTATCTGCCAGCGAACCCGCCTGACGGGCTGCCAGCGCGCCGGCGGCACCCACCAGTCCCAGCAGACCAATTTCGCCCTCTGAAAAGTGATAAGGCGCGGCTGAAAGCAAAAAGGCCATCGAGGTCCAGAGCAGGCTGAAGTTGGCAAACGAGAGGCAGCCGGTCCAGGCGCGGGTACGGATCACCCGATTGCCGGCGTAGAGCCTGAAAATCGACGCCAGCAGCTGACGGTAACTCATCGTTACCGACACGCTGACGCGCGGCAGGAAGCGCCACAACGCCAGCGCCATCACGGCCATTAACAGGCTGGCGGTCCAGTAGACCGTACGCCAGCCGTCAAGTTGCGCCAGCCCGCCAGAGACGGTGCGCGCCAGCAAAATACCCAGCAGCAGCCCGCTCATTACCGTGCCGACAATTTTGCCGCGCCGCTCCGGCTCAGCCAGCGTTGCTGCCAGCGGCACCAGTATTTGCGCCGCCACCGAGAACAGACCGGTCATCAGCGTACCGAGCAGCAAAAACAGGAAAGAGCGGGAGAGGGCGATAAGGACCATACCCGCCGCAGCCAGCAGGATCATGGTCACGATCAGGCTGCGTCGTTCGAATCGGTCACCGAGCGGCACCAGCAGCAGTAATCCACAGGCATAGCCCAGTTGCGCGGTGGTAACGATAAAACCGGCGAGGCTGACTGAGAGATCGAACTGGTGAGCAATGGTACTGAGCAAGGGCTGAACGTAGTAATTGCTGGCAACGGACAGCCCGGTGGCTACCGACATCAACAATACTAAAGCAGGCGTCAGACCCTGACGGGATGCATTCATAAACAACAACGGCAGCTAATAATCATAAGAGGTTAATAATAACTCAAAAAACTATTTCACACGCATCTTTATTAACAGGCCATACCAGTGTGTTTAACAGATACAAAAAAGGGCGGAAAAGATCCGCCCGGCAGGAAACGACAGAACTTACTGCGCAGCAGCCTGGGCGTCACTGACCCATTTATCAAATTCGGCCTGGTGTGCTTTAATCCAGCCGTCGACGTGACCATTGATCGCCTCTTCTGACGACTGGCCGGCATGCATCGCGGCGTTTTCAGCATTGATATCTGCCAGCGGCAGTTTCATTTCAGCGAACAGTCTGGCCGCCGCCGGGTTTTTCTCAGCCCAGGCTTTGTTGGCCACAATGTGCATGGTATTCACCGGGAAGCCGTAGTTCGCGCCGTTAGGCAGTTTGGTATCGACATTTTTCTGCTCGCCCGGCATTGAGGAGAACGGCACCTGCAGCCAGGTGACATCGCGGCCCGGCTTCATCACATCGCTGACCCAGTAAGGCGTCCAGGTGTAATAGAGGATAGGTTTAGCCTGCTTAAAGCGGGTAATGGTGTCAGCAATCATGGCGGAATAGTTGCCCTGATTGTGTTCAACGGTTTTGCTCAGGCCAAACGCCTCGATCTGATGATTAATCACCGCTTCACAGCCCCAGCCCGGGGTACAACCGGTCAGGTCCGCTTTGCCGTCACCGTTGGTATCAAACAGCGCGGCGATTTTAGGATCCTTTAACTGCTCAATATTGGTGATGTGATACTGATCGGCGGTTTTCTTGTCGATCAGGTAGCCCTGGGCGGCACCGGTGACGAATGTGCCCTGACGGTAGAACTTCGCATCACCGCCGGCGGCTTTATACATATCATCGTGCAGCGGCTGCCAGTTAGTGGCAATAAAGGTCGCATCGCCAGCCGCTATCGTGGTGTAGCCAACGTTGTAATCCACTTCACTCGGTTTTTCGACCTGATAACCGAGCTTTTCCAGCGCCCGGCTAACAATCAGGGTCTGAAAAGTCTCTTCAGAAATGGTGCTCTGAATCGGTTTCACCGTAATCCCTTTGCCGGGCAGATCGGCTGCAGAAACCTGTGAAACGGCAAAGGTGGCTAACACGGCGGCCAGCAGAGGAGCTGTCTTGCGCATAGTAATTCCTTATTTTTTCGATTGTAGCGGAGCGGGCGACACGCGGGTGCCGCCCGAAAACTCATTTCTTACGAAACGGGGAGAGGATCAGACCAATCGGGCCGCTGTGGTACCAGTGACGGTTGCCACGGCTGCGGTTATCGCGGCCAAAGGATTGGGTCAGACGGTCGAGAATGATGGCGAGGATCACGATGCCGACGCCGCCGACCGTTGCCAGTCCCATATCGAGACGGCCAATGCCGCGCAGTACCATCTGGCCGAGTCCGCCGACGGCAATCATCGAGGCAATGACCACCATCGACAGCGCCAGCATCAGCGTCTGGTTAACGCCAGCCATAATGGTCGGCATCGCCAGCGGCAACTGCACTTTAAACAGCAGCTGGCGCGGACTGGCACCGAACGATTCGCTCGCTTCGATCAGGTCAGCGGGCACCTGCTTAATCCCAAGAATGGTCAGACGAACAATCGGCGGCAGGGCGAAGATAATCGTCACCACTACGCCAGGCACGTTGCCGATACCAAACAGCATCACGATCGGCACCAGATAGACGAAGGCGGGCGTGGTCTGCATCGCATCCAGCAGCGGCCGGATAATACGCGCGGCGCGCTGACTGCGGGCCAGCCAGATCCCCAGCGGCAGACCGATCAGAATACAGAACAGCAGCGCGGTAAGGACCAGCGCCAGCGTCACCATCGCCTGCGACCAGGCACCAATCGCGCCAATCAGCACCAGCGAAATCAGCGTGGCAATTCCCATCGCCGGGCTGGCGATCTGCCAGGCGATCAGCGCGAAGACCAGAATGGCAACCGGCGCGGGCATGCCCAGCAGCAGTTGCTGAAAGGCACTGAGAATGTAATCGACCGGCACCCGAATACCCTGGAACAGCGGACGGAAATGATTTACCACCCAGTCGATACCGTCAGTGACCCAGTGATCGAGCGGAATCCAGGTTTTGTGAAACGGGTCCAGAATATTGAAGTGTTCAGGCTGGGCCGCCGGTGCGCTGTGCAGCCAGTCACTGCTGGCAGCATCCGGTGTTGCGCTGCCATCCGGCGTGCCCCAGGCATCGGTGCCGCTGCTGCTGGCTGGCGCGGCCTGGCTGCTGGTGGTGGTGGCGCTGCCGCTTTCCCACGGATTGCTGGTGTCCTGACTCATGGCTGGGCTCCTTCACGATCTAATGCGCGCAACAGCGTGCTTTTGGAAATGATACCGACGTACTGATTATCCTCACCCACCACCGGCACCGCGCAGGGGGCCTGGGCAACGTGAGAGAGCAAATCGTTCAGTGAGGTATCGGCGGGGACCGCAGCCGGTGCGTCGAGCAGCGCGCTGTCTATCCCTTCGCCGGCTGCCAGCGCGGCTTTCAGCGAATCGGTGGAGACGACGCCGATGAATTTCTGCTTTTCCAGCACGTAGCCGTAATCGCGATCTTCATCCTGCAGCAGTTTGATGGCGGAGCGTGGACCGAAACCGGCAGCCTTACGGATTAGCGCACCGGCGCTGCGACGGGCAATATCTTTGGCGCTGAAGACGTGACTGATATCCACTCCGCGGAAGAAGGTACGCACATAGTCATTGGCCGGATTATTCAGGATTTCATCCGGGGTACCGACCTGGACCACTTCGCCGCCCTGCATAATGGCAATTCGATCGCCAATACGCATCGCTTCATCCAGATCGTGGGAAATAAAGACGATGGTACGCTGATGCCGGGCCTGTAAATTGACCAGCTCATCCTGCATCTCGGTACGAATCAACGGATCCAGCGCAGAGAAGGCTTCATCCATTAATAATATATCGGGATTAATCGCCAGCGCGCGGGCTAATCCGACGCGCTGACGCATGCCGCCGGAAAGTTCATCCGGGTAGGCGTGGGCATAATTCTCCAGCCCGACCTGACGTAACGCGTCTAATGCTTTTTCCTGCCGTTCCGCCAGCGGTACTCCGGCTAATTCCATGCCGAATGCACTATTATTTAGTACATTCATGTGCGGCATCAAAGCAAATGACTGGAATACCATGCTGATTTTATTTCTGCGCACCTCGCGCAGTTCGCTGTCGGATATTTTTGCAATATCGACACCGTCAATGATCACCTGGCCGCGTGTCGGCTCTATCAGACGATTGAGAAGGCGAACCATGGTCGATTTTCCTGAACCGGATAACCCCATGATGACGAATATCTCGCCTTCTTCAATGGCCAGACTGGCGTTCTTAACCCCGAGAGAGAGACCGGTTTTCTCAAGGATCACATCTTTGGTTGCCCCCTTTTCAATATATTTAAATGCGCGGTCCGGATTATCGCCAAATATCTTATAGAGATTTTTTACTTCGAGTTTAATTGCCATGCAGTAATTAAATCCTGGTTGTAATATTTAATATTAATCTGTCTGTCCCACTGAAATTTGAGCAGTCCATACCGTAGCACACTGAGATCATCTGACAACCCTGCAGGCCGATATTGGCGCGCTGTCAGGCCGGTCAATGCCGATTATCGCCAGTGCTCACAAGGGATCAGCGCAGATTAATTTTTTATGAATTGAAAACGAAATTATTGGCATTCTGGCCGGATTGCCGCGCTAAAGGCGGGAAAATGACATTCGCAAACGGCAAATATTGCCAGAATAAAGACGACCGATAGCGGAAAATAATCGTCTCAGTCATCGACATTTTTTAGCAGAATAATCGCCGCTGGAAGAGAGATATTATGACAATACCGGTGCTGGCGAAAAAGGCCAATTCCGGTGAGGCGGCAGGGGCTGAATTCGTGGGGGTGAAGCCGCGGCGGGCGGGCTGGGCAGGGAGATGAAACCGGCAGTACCGGGCGCAGCGTGGCAGCGCCCGGCAGGGATCAGAAGTTCCAGTCTTCGTCTTCGGTTTCGACCGCTTTTCCCATCACATAGGAGGAGCCGGAACCGGAGAAGAAATCGTGGTTTTCGTCAGCGTTCGGCGAGAGCGCCGACAGAATGGCCGGATTCACCGCCGTCAGCTCGGCCGGGAACAGCGCCTCATAACCCAGATTCATCAGGGCTTTGTTGGCGTTGTAGTGTAAGAAGGTTTTCACCTCTTCAACCCAGCCGACATCGGCGTACAGCGCTTCGGTGTAGGCGACTTCGTTCTCATACAGCGCCAGCAGCAGATCGTAAGCGAACTGTTGCAGCTCTTCGCGGCGCAGATCATCCGCCGTTTCCAGCGCTTTCTGGAACTTATAACCGATGTAATAACCGTGTACCGCCTCATCACGAATAATCAGACGGATCAGATCGGCAGTGTTGGTCAGCTTACCGCGGCTTGACCAGTACATCGGCAGCCAGAAGCCGGAGTAGAACAGGAACGACTCCAGGAACACGCTGGCGATCTTCTTCTTCAGCGGGTCGTCGGCCCGGTAATGCTCAAGAATGATGCGCGCTTTATTTTGCAGCGGCGCATTCTCTTCGCTCCACTGATAGGCCGCATCGACATCCTGCGTGTTACACAGCGTCGAGAAGATCGAACTGTAGGAGCGGGCATGGACCGCCTCCATAAAGCTGATGTTCGACAGCACCGCCTCTTCGTGTGGCGTCAGCGCATCATCCATCAGGCCCGGCGCACCAATCACATTCTGAATGGTATCGAGCAACGTCAGGCCGGTGAAAACCCGGATAGTCAGTTGCTGTTGCTGAGCATCCAGCGTCTGCCAGGCGGGCAGATCGTTGGAGAGCGGCACCTTTTCCGGTAGCCAGAAGTTGCTGGTCAGGCGGTTCCAGACCTCAAGATCTTTGTCATCCTGAATCCGGTTCCAGTTAATCGCTTGAATTTGTTTTAGTTGCATAGTTTTTATCACAGCGCGCAGGAGACGCAGCCCTGAACCTCTGTGCCTTGTAGCGCCATCTGGCGCAGTCGGATGTAATAGAGTGTTTTGATGCCTTTTTTCCACGCGTAAATCTGCGCTTTGTTGATGTCACGGGTGGTGACGTCATCGCGGAAGAACAGCGTCAGCGACAGGCCCTGATCGACGTGCTGCGTGGCTTCGGCGTAGGTATCAATAATCGCTTCCGGCCCAATCTGATACGCATCCTGATAGAGATCGAGATTGTCATTGGTCATAAACGGCGCGGGATAATAGACGCGACCGGTTTTACCCTCTTTACGGATCTCAATGCGTGACACGATCGGATGAATGCTCGAGGTGGCATGGTTGATGTACGAGATCGAACCGGTCGGCGGAATCGCCTGCAGGTTCTGATTAAACAGACCGTGCTGCATTACCGCCTCACGCAGCGCCTGCCAGTCCGCCTGGGTCGGCAGCGTAATACCGGCATCAGCAAACAGTTGCGCTACCCGTTCGGTGCGCGGACGCCATGCCTGCTGAACGTATTTATCGAAGTAGCGGCCGCTGGCGTACTGCGAATCAGCAAAACCGTCAAAGCGCTGCTGCCGTTCCCGCGCCAGCTGGTTAGAGGTGCGCAACGCATAGTAGGTGATGCAATAGAAGTAGAGATTGGTGAAGTCCAGCGCTTCCGGTGAACCGTAGGCCATGCCTTCGCGCGCCAGATAGCCGTGCAGGTTCATCTGGCCGAGGCCAATCGCATGTGAGCGGCGGTTACCTTCAGCCACTGACGGCACCGAGCCGATCTCGCTCATCATGGAGACGGCGGTCAGGGCGCGGACCGCCACACCGACAGTGCGGGCCAGGTCACGCGAATCCATGGCGTGGGCAATATTCAGCGAACCGAGGTTACAGGAGATATCTTTGCCGATCCGGCGATAGCTGAGGTCGTCAAAATACTCACTGGCGCTGTTTACCTGCAGGATTTCGGAGCACAGGTTACTCATATTGATACGGCCGGCGATCGGGTTACTGCGGTTCACGCTGTCTTCAAACATGATGTAAGGGTAGCCCGACTCGAACTGGATTTCGGCCAGCGTCTGGAAGAAGTCGCGCGGCTGAATATAGGTTTTACGGATGCGCTCATCCGCCAGCATCTCGTCATATTTTTCGCTGATGCTAATGTCGCCAAACGCCTGACCGTAGATACGCTCCACGTCATAAGGTGAGAACAGCGCCATTGGCTTGTTCTCTTTCGCCAGCTGGAAGGTGATATCGGGGATCACCACGCCAAGCGACAGGGTTTTAATGCGGATCTTCTCATCGGCATTTTCACGTTTGGTGTCGAGAAAACGGAAAATATCGGGATGGTGAGCGTTGAGCCACACCGCGCCCGCGCCCTGACGCGCACCGAGCTGATTGGCGTAGGAGAAGGCATCTTCCAGCATTTTCATCACCGGTATTACTCCCGATGACTGATTTTCGATGCGTTTGATCGGTGCGCCTGATTCGCGCAGGTTCGACAGCAGGAAAGCGACGCCGCCGCCGCGCTTCGACAGCTGTAGCGCCGAGTTCACCGCGCGGCCAATCGACTCCATATTGTCTTCAATACGCAGCAGGAAGCAGGAGACCAGTTCGCCGCGCTGCTGCTTACCGCAGTTAAGGAAGGTCGGCGTGGCAGGCTGGAACCGGCCGCTGAGCATCTCTTCCAGCAGTGAACGTGCCAGGCTTTCATCACCCTGCGCCAGCGTCAGCGCGACCATACAGGCCCGCTGCTCAAAGCTTTCGAGGTAACGTTTGCCGTCAAAGGTTTTCAGCGTGTAGCTGGTGTAGTACTTCCAGGCACCGAGAAAGGTTTTGAATTCAAAGCCCCAATTTTCCGCCACAGCATGCAGTTCAAGCAGGAAGTCAAAATGGTACTGATTCAGCACCCCGGCTTCGTAATAGCCCTCCGCCACCAGATAGCGCAATCGCTCGGCGTTACTGGCGAAAGGCACGGTATTGGGCTGCACGTGCTGCAGGAAGAACTGACGCGTCGCTTCCCGATCCTTATCAAACTGAATCCGGCCATCGGCATCGTACAGGTTGAGCATGGCGTTGAGCGCGTGGTAGTCCAGCGTCACGGTGTTGAGGGTATCTGTTGTTGCCAAAATTGGGTTACTCCCGCTTTAACTTTCGCGATATCGTCAGGCGTTCCCATCAGCTCAAAGCGGTAGAGACAGGGAACCTGACATTTTTTTGCAATGATGCTGCCGGCCAGGCAGTAACCGGCACCGAAGTTACGGTTACCGGCTGCGATCACCCCACGGATGCCGCGGCGGTTAGCTTCATCATTAAGAAACTGAATCACCTGACGTGGCACTGCGCCACGACTGCTGCCCCCGCCATAGCTCGGCACCACCAGAATGTAAGGCTGGTCGGTGTGCAGTGACTGTTTAGCATCGAGCGGGATGCGCCGGGCCGGTAAGCCCAGGCGCAGGATGAACCGGTGGGTGTTTTCCGACTGGCTGGAAAAATAGACCAGTGGGAACATCGCTTTACCCTCCGACAGCGGCGAGCTGGCGCAGCGAGGCGATTTTGTCCGGACGGAAGCCGCTCCAGTGATCGTTATCCGCCATCACCACCGGCACCTGGCGGTACCCCAGTGATTTCAGGTTGTCGATCGCCTCTGGCTGGCTGTCCAGGTTGATCAGCTGATAGGCAATACCCTGCCGATCCAGCGCGTTTTTGGTAGCGTTGCACTGGACACAATTATCTTTAGTGTAAATAATAATGCGCATGATTCGTATTTCCCTCTGTATGCGGAGCGGATGCCGGGAAACGAAGCAGGCACCGCAGGTGGCGGGCTTCGTTCAATGAGACATCGGGCGTCGTGCTGATGAGCTAAATACTAGATGTAGTGTTTTGCAGGGTCAAGCCCACCAGATATAGGGTTTTGCGATTTGCATTTGCATCAGCGGGGCAAAGCCAGTGGCGATGCGCCTTCAGGGGCAGGAAATTGATTTGTAAATTTTAACGCTCAAAAAAGGGACATAAAAAAGCCCCGCACGGGGCGAGGCTCGGATGATATGAGGCGGTGCGCTTAGCGGCGTGAAGCCAGCAGCACGCCGAATACCAGACCAATGGCGGCACCGACGCCGACACCGTGCCATGGTTTGTCATGCACATAGGTATCAACCTGCGCGCCAGCGTCACGGGCAACCTGAGCCACACGGTTGCTGCCGCCGTTCAGTCGTGCGCGCGTCTGCTTCAACAACGCTTCTGCCTGGCTGCGTGCGGAATCTACTTCATCTTTAGCATCGCTGCCGTAAGATTTCAGCAGTGCTTCAAGTGAATCAGCGAGTTCGTTAACATCCTGATTGATATCAATGTCATCGTTTTTTACGGTTCGATTAAACATTTTTTGGCTCCCTTTGATTTAAAACGTAATACTTAGTGTAGACGACCTTGCGATAAACGAGACGCGAGAATGGGCTTTAGGGAAAATTCCGAATGCCCACTCTGTCATGCTGAGGTAAGGTTGCGAAGCTTTTGAAAGAGGAGAGGATCGAGCATGTATTTACGACCAGATGAGGTAGCGCGCGTACTGGAAAAAGCGGGTTTCGAAGTGGATGAGATCACCCCACGGGCTTATGGTTATCGCCGTGGTGACAACTATGTTTATGTGAATCGCGAAGCGCGTATGGGGCGCACGGCACTGGTGATTCATCCGACACTGAAAGAGAAGAGCCAGCCGTTCGCTGAACCGGCTTCTGAAATGAAGACCTGCGATCACTACACCCAATTCCCTCTCTACCTGGCGGGTGATTCTCAGGAACATTACGGCATCCCGCACGGATTCAGTTCCCGCATGGCGCTGGAACGCTATCTACAGAGCGTTTTCGGCTAACGCATCAGGCCCCGCCGCGACGGGGCACTGAACCCATCTCCCCAATCCCACCCCCGGCAATTCATTGCAATTCACCGCTGTGACGCGTATAAAACTCTTCACTATAGATGTTTAGACGTCCATACGGATAAAAGTGATGAGTGAACAACACCCCCCCGCGCAGGATCAATTCAAACGCACCATGAAAGTGCGCCATCTGGTGATGTTATCGCTGGGCGGCGTCATCGGCACCGGGCTGTTTTTTAACACCGGCTACATCATCTCCACCACCGGCGCGGCCGGTACGCTGCTGGCCTACCTGATTGGTGCCTTAGTGGTGTGGCTGGTAATGGTCTGCCTTGGCGAACTCTCCGTGGCGATGCCGGAGACCGGCGCGTTTCACGTCTATGCGGCGCGCTATCTGAGTCCCGCCACCGGCTACACCGTGGCCTGGCTCTACTGGCTGACGTGGACCGTGGCGCTGGGCTCCAGCCTGACGGCAGCCGGCTTCTGTATGCAGTACTGGTTTCCCCAGGTGCCGGTCTGGATCTGGTGTCTGGTGTTCTGCTGTGCCATCTATCTGCTGAATGTGATCTCAACCCGCTTCTTCGCGGAAGGGGAGTTCTGGTTCTCGCTGATTAAAGTGATCACTATTATTGCCTTCATCCTGCTCGGCGGCGCCGCGATGTTCGGTTTCATCCCGATGAAAGATGGGACCCCCGCGCCCGGCTTAAGCAACCTCACCGCTCACGGCTGGCTGCCGAACGGCGTGTTGCCGATTCTGATGACCATGGTGGCGGTTAACTTCGCTTTTTCCGGCACCGAACTGATTGGTATTGCGGCGGGTGAAACCCAGCAGCCAGAGAAAGTGCTGCCGCTGGCGATCCGCACCACCGTGGCGCGGTTGATCATCTTTTTTATCGGCACGGTGTTGGTGCTGGCAGCGCTGATCCCGATGGATCAGGCCGGGATCGTCAAGAGTCCTTTTGTGCTGGTGTTTGAAAAGATCGGTGTGCCCTGGGCTGCGGATATCATCAACTTTGTCATCCTGACCGCCATTCTGTCAGCCGCCAACTCCGGTCTGTATGCATCGGGCCGCATGCTCTGGTCACTGGCGAATGAAAATACGCTGCCGCGCGCTTTTGCCCGGGTGAATAAACGAGGCGTGCCGCTGCTGGCGATCACCGTCAGCATGATTGGCGGATTGCTGGCGCTGATCTCCAGCGTGGTCGCGCCCGATACGGTATTTGTGGCGCTGTCGGCGATATCCGGCTTTGCGGTGGTCGCCGTCTGGCTCAGCATCTGCGCCTCACATTTTGTCTTCCGTCGCCGCCACCTGCAGCAGGGAAAATCTCTGGCGCAGCTGGGCTATCGCGCGCCGCTCTATCCGCTGACGCCGGTGCTCGGGTTTCTGCTCTGTCTGCTGGCCTGCATCGGACTGGCGTTCGATCCGACCCAGCGCATCGCCCTGTGGTGTGGCATTCCGTTTGTACTGTTCTGCTACGCCGCTTACCATCTGACCCATAAATCATCGCCGAAGCCTGAGGAGGCCAATGATGTCGCATAATCCTGTCGCGCAGGCGCTGTCTGAATCGCCGTTGCTGATCCTCGATGGCGCGCTGGCCACCGAACTGGAAGCGCGCGGCTGCCAGCTGGCCGATGCGCTGTGGTCAGCGAAAGTACTGATGGAAAACCCTGAGCTGATTTATCAGGTTCACTACGACTATTTTGCCGCAGGCGCCCGCTGCGCGATTACCGCCAGCTATCAGGCGACGCCGCAGGGCTTTGCCACACGCGGGCTGGATCAGGCACAGTCGCTGGCGTTGATTGCGCAGAGCGTCGAACTGGCGCGACGCGCGCGCGAAGATTATCTGGCGACACAATCTGAGGCGAAAACCTTGCTGGTGGCGGGATCGGTCGGGCCTTACGGTGCGTTTCTGGCGGATGGTTCGGAGTATCGTGGCGACTACGCGCTGCCGGAAACGGAGATGATGGCGTTTCATCGCCCGCGCATCGCAGCGCTGCTGGCGGCGGGGGCCGATCTGCTGGCCTGCGAAACCCTGCCATCGTTTGCCGAAGCGCAGGCGCTGGCAACACTGCTGACTGAATTCCCGGACAGCACTGCCTGGTTCTCATTTACGCTGCGCGACGCGGGCCACATCAGCGACGGTACGCCGTTATCCGAAGTGGTCGGCTGGCTTAACACCCAGCCGCAGGTGGTAGCGCTGGGCGTCAACTGCGTGGCGCTGGAGAGCGTGACGCCGGCGCTGCAGCAGCTGCAGCAGCTGACCGACAAGCCGCTGGTGGTCTATCCCAACTCCGGCGAACAGTATGACGCCAGCAGCAAAACCTGGCATTCGGCGCCGTCGGGCTGCACCCTGGAACACAAGCTGGATGAGTGGCAGCGGGCAGGCGCGAAGCTGATTGGCGGCTGCTGCCGTACCTCACCCAAAGACATCGCGGCTATTGCGCACGCTTGTCAACCGCAATAAGGCGGTTGAATCGGGCGATGATAGCCCGATTGAGGCGCGTGAAAAGGCGGGAAGGGCGGTTTACACTGTGCTTCCTGACCTTTTTGCGGAACCCTTCATGAAACAGCGAATTCTGGCTCTGGCCGCCGCGCTGCTGCTTAGCGGCTGCGCCACCATTGTCGGCAATGAAACCCAATCGGTACGCATCGACTCCCTGCCGCAGGGCGCGCGTTTTACCGTGCAGGATGAGCGCGGTTTCGCGGTCGCACAGGGTTTCACGCCGCAGACCGTTGAGCTGGAGAAATCCACCGGTCGCTACTTCGGCAAAAAACACTATCTGCTGATGCTGGAAAGCCCGGGCTATGTGCCGGTGACCATGCCGATCGAAGCGCGCGCCAACCTGTGGTACCTGCTGGGCAATATTCCGCTGGGCGGCTTCCCCGGCTGGCTGCTGGTCGATCCGTTCTATGGCGGCATGTACGACCTGAAGCCTGAGCACCCGCGTCCATTTATGAACCCGGTCGGCGCGCGCGGCTGATTACTGCGCGGTCGGTTTCACCATTCCGCCTGGCGTTTTGTGGCGCTCCAGATACTGATGCTGGAAAATGCACATGCGGATGGTGTTACGGTATTCTCCGTTGATAAAAAACTCATGCTTTAGCACGCCTTCAATCTCGAAGCCGAGCTTGGTATAGATGTGGATCGCTTTCTCATTCTCCTGATCGACAATCAGGTAGAGCTTATACAAGTTCAGCACCGAGAAGCCATAATCCATTGCCAGCTTTGCCGCCTGGGTCGCCAGACCTTTGCCCTGATGCGCCGGATCGATAATGATCTGAAACTCGGCGCGGCGATGCACATGATTAATCTCCACCAGCTCGACCAGCCCCGCTTTCTGCCCGTCATGCTCCACCACAAAGCGCCGTTCCGTTTGATCGTGAATGTGCTTGTTGTAAAGATCGGAGAGTTCTACAAACGCCTCATACGGCTCCTCGAACCAGTAACGCATCACGCTGGCGTTGTTATCCAGTTGATGAACAAAATGCAGATCTTCCCTTTCCAGTGGACGCAGTTTTACCGTCATGCTCTTTTCCTTTCGTTAGGCGATTGCCGCGAGTATAACGCACCAGCCTGCGGCCGCGCTGCGCTCAGTTGCACCTTAACGGTGCGCGACGGCCTCTGCTGGCGCTTCTGAAACCATTTTTCAGGCGCGTTTGGCGTTCTGGCACAGCCATTGCTTGGCTTGTATAGATAAGACTATACAACCTTGAGATGTTCACCTTGTGACGGGAGTGGAAGATGAATCAGCAAATCAGGCGGGCGGTCAGTGCAGTGGCGTTATCGGTAGCGATCGGCAGCACGATGGTGGCGCAGGCGGAAGAAACCCCGGTCGCCATCGGCATTTCGGGCTGGACCGGGTTTGCACCGCTGACGCTGGCGGACAAAGCGGGCATCTTTAAAAAGCATGGTCTGGCGGCGGAGGTCAAAATGATCCCGCAGAGCAGCCGTCATCTGGCCGTGGCATCCGGCACCATTCAGTGTGCCGCCACCACGGTGGAAACCTACATCTCGTGGAACGCGGCCGGCGTGCCGATCAAGCAGATTGTCCAGCTCGACAAATCCTACGGTGCTGATGGTCTGGCGGTGCGCGGCGGAATCAACAGTATCAGCGATCTCCGGGGCAAAGTGGTGGGCGTCGACGCACCCGGCACCTCACCTTATTTCGCGCTGGCGTGGATACTCGATAAAAATGGCATGACGATGAAAGATGTCCGTCTGGCCACCCTGTCGCCGCAGGCCGCCGCACAGGCCTTTACTGCCGGGCGAAACGACGCCGCCATGAGTTATGAACCTTATCTCTCTGCAATCCGCAAACAGCCGGCGGCCGGCAAAATTATCGCCACCACTCTCGACTATCCGATGGTGATGGATACTTTAGGCTGCACACCGACCTTCCTGAAAGCCCATCCGCAGGCGGCAAAAGCGCTGGTTGAGAGCTACTTCGATGCGCTGGAGATGATCAAACAGCAACCGGAGAAATCGTACCAAATTATGGGCGCGGCGGTGAAATCGAGCGGCAAAGAGTTCGCCGAATCAGCGAGTTATCTGCGCTGGCAGGGACGCGAAGAGAATCGGGCATTCTTCAACGGTGGCATTCAGAGCTTCAGCGACGAAGCGGGCAAACTGCTGCTGCGCGCCGGCGTGATCAAAACCGTGCCGGATATCAACAGTCTCTACGATGCCAGCTTTGTCCAGTAACGGGAGATCGCCGATGGAGATCAGTAAACCTCAGCCAGCCACGCCGCCGGACACGCTGCCGGACGCACCGAAGCGCTGGCACAATCCCTTAATGGTGCCGCTAAAACCGGTTGCTGCGCGGCTGCGTATCGGCCTCGGCATCGGTTTTTTCGTGCTGTTTGTCGCGGTCTGGGCGCTGGTCACGCTGGGCGGCATGGTGTCGCCCACCTTTCTCGCCGATCCGATCACTATGCTGCAACAGGGCGTAACGCTGTTCACCGAGTACAATTTTGCGCTGGATATCGGCATGACGGTGATGCGGGTGCTTTCGGGATTTGTGCTGGCGGCGGTAATCGCGGTGCCGCTTGGCATCATGATGGGTGCGTTCAAAACCTGGGAAGCGTTTCTTGAGCCTTTCGTTTCGTTTTGTCGTTATCTGCCGGCGTCAGCCTTTGTGCCGCTGCTGATCCTCTGGGCAGGCATTGGCGAGATGCAGAAAATCCTGGTGATCTTTATCGGATCATTTTTCCAGATCGTCCTGATGGTGGCGGTAACGGTCAGCAGTGCCCGGCGCGATCTGGTGGAAGCTGCCTATACGCTGGGCTGTAGCAACCGATCGATAGTGCGACGGGTGTTGATCCCCGGCGCGGCACCCGGCATTGCGGAACTGTTGCGTCTGGTACTGGGCTGGGCCTGGACCTATGTGATCGTTGCGGAGTTGATCGGATCGGAAAGCGGCATCGGTCATATGATCGTCGACAGTCAGGCGCTGCTGAATACCGGACAGATCATCTTCGGCATTATCGTCATCGGCCTGATTGGGCTGCTGTCCGATTACCTGTTTAAGCGGGTCAATCGGCGGCTGTTTGCATGGAGTTACCCGGCATGAAACAGAGCAAACTGAACGTACGCGGCGTCGAACGCTGGTTCAACGGGCCGCAGGGTGAGCAAACCCAGGCGCTGCAACCGATCTCCTGGCGGGTGGAGGAGAACGACTTCGTCACCATTCTCGGCCCGTCCGGCTGCGGCAAATCGACCCTGCTGCGGATTATCGCCGGACTGGACAGCCCGACGCGCGGCGAAATCTGGCTGGATGGTGCGCCGGTCGACGGGCCCGGCGCAGATCGCGGCATGGTCTTCCAGAGCTACACCCTGTTTCCGTGGCTGACGGTAGAAGAGAACGTCTGCTTTGGCCTGCGTGAACGCGGCATCAGCGCCGCACAGCAGCAGCAGCGCTGCGAATACTATCTGCATCAGGTGGGGCTGCGCGGCTTCGCCCGTCACTATCCACGCCAGCTCTCCGGCGGTATGCAGCAGCGCACCGCCATCGCCCGGGCGTTAGCCAACGATCCGAAAGTGCTGCTGATGGATGAGCCGTTTGGCGCGCTGGATAACCAGACGCGGGTGATGATGCAGGAGCTGTTACTGTCGGTCTGGCAGCAGTCACGCAAAACGGTGCTGTTCGTGACCCACGATATTGATGAGGCGATTTTCATGGCCAACAAAGTGGCGATCTTCAGTGCGCGGCCGGGACGAATTAAACAGGAGGTGGCGGTTAACTTCGGCATTGAGCGTGACTACACCCTGAAAACCTCGCCGGCCTTTATGGCGCTCAAGGCGGAGATTACCGAGTCGATCCGCAGTGAAACGCTGCAGGCGCTGGAGCACTAAGCGCCGGACGGCAGGCAGGGGCCGTCCGGCAGTTTTCAGGCACCGATCTGTTCGATGATCCGACCCTGCGCCATCCGTACCGCCCGATCGCACATGTGGTCGATAACGTCAGGATCGTGGCTGACCAGCACCATGGTTAAGCCATCCTGACGCTTCAGATCGTTCAGCAGATTGAGGATCTCCGCCTGTACCGACATATCCAGCGCCGAGGTAGGCTCATCCAGCAGCAGGATCTTCGGCTGCAACAGCAGGGCACGCACAATCGCCACGCGCTGGCGCTGACCGCCGGAAAGCTGGTGCGGATAGCGATCGGCCAGCGCCGGATCGAGCCCGACGTGGCGAAAGCCCTGGTCGATGCGATCGTTGATGTTGTCACGTTTAATCAGCTTCAGCGGCTCGGCCAGCGTCCGGCGCAGCCGGTGACGGGGATGCAGTGAGGCGTAGGGATCCTGAAACACCATCTGCACTTCCTGACGTAGCGCGCCGGTAAAGACTTTGCCCGGCTCCACCAGATGACCGGCTAATTGCATCCGGCCCTGCCAGTGGGGATTCAGACCGGCCAGCACCCACAGCAGCGACGACTTCCCGCAGCCAGAGGGACCCACCAGACCAAAACATTCCCCGGCATTAACCTCAAGGTTGACCTCATGCACCACGGTGCGCAGCTCGTAACCCTGCTTATGGGCGACGCTGAGATCCTGCAACTTAATCATGATGTGCCTCCAGCGCCGCACGATCCAGCACCGGCAGCAGCTGGCCGTGGGTCGCTTTACCCGGACGGCAGGCCCACAGCGTGCGGGTATAAGGATGGGTCGCCCGCGGCAGTTCGGCGGCAGGCAGGGTATCGAGCAGGCGGCCTTTGTACATCACCATCACCCGCTCACAGTGTTCCGACACCTGCTGCAAATCGTGACTGATCAGCAGCAGCCCCATATTACGCGCTTCGACCAGACCGCGAATCAGCGCCAGCACCTGATCGCGCATCGCATGATCGAGTGCTGAGGTTGGTTCATCGGCGATCAGGAAATCAGGATCGGTAATCAGGGCGATCGCCAGCATCACACGCTGGCCCATGCCGCCAGAGAGCTGATGCGGATAGTGCTGCATCAGGCGACGTGGATCGGGCAGGCCGACCGCATCCAGCATCTCGCAGACCTTCTCTTTGCGCTCGGCGCGGCTCAGGTGACGGTGCAGAATCAGCGGTTCTTCAACCTGCCAGCCAATGGTACGCGTCGGGTTAAGCGCATATTTCGGGTCCTGCATCACCATCGCCACCCGGTTACCGCGCAGCTGGCTCCAGCGGCGCTCCGTCAGCGTCAGCGCATCCTCGCCTGCCACCTGTAGCTGCGTAGCCTGCAGATGCAGGGCCGGTGACAGCAGTCCCATCAGGCTGCGGGCGGTCAGCGATTTCCCTGAGCCGGATTCACCGACCAGCGCCACGCGCTCGCGGCCAATAGAAAAACCAATGTTGTCGACCAGCAGCGCATCATCGCTACGGATGGTCAGCCCTTCGGCGTGCAGCAGATTATTTGGCATGACGGGTATCCAGTCGGTCGCGCAGGCCGTCGCCTGTCAGGTTAAAGGCCAGGCTGGCAAACAGAATGGCAGCGCCCGGTGCAGCGGCGACCCACCATTGATCGAAAATGACTTTACTGCCTTCGGCCACCATCGATCCCCATTCGGCGGTTGGCGGCTGTACGCCCATGCCGAGAAAACCGAGACCGGCAGCCGCCAGAATGATGCCGCCGAGGCTCAGTGCCGCACGCACTACTGCGGTCGGCAGACAGAGCGGCAGGATATGGCCGAACATCAGACGAAAGCCGGTGATGCCCTGCATCCGCGCGGCGGCAAGGTAGTCGCTACGGCGCAGCGCCAGCGTTTCGGCGCGCGCCTGACGGGCAAACGGCGGCCAGCTGGTCAGCGCCAGCGCCAGTGCACCGTTCATCAGGCCAGGACCGAGAATCGCCACCAGCGCCAGCGCAATCACCAGATTGGGCAGCGACAGGAAGATATCGGTAATCCGCATCAGCAGGCGTTCAGTCCAGCCGCCGACGTAACCGGCGGTGATGCCGATCAGCAGGCCGGCCGGAATGGTCAGCACCAGAATCAGCGACACCAGCAGCAGGGTCGGACGCGCGCCGTAAATCACCCGCGACAGCAGATCGCGGCCAAAGCCGTCGGTGCCGAACCAGTGCTGCGCCGACGGCGCCAGCAGCCGGCTCGACATCGTTTGCAGATTAGGATCGAATGGCGCAACCAGCGGTGCCAGCAGCGCCATCAGGATCAGGATGGCGACCAGCGTCAGCCCAACGGTTAACGAGGTAACGCGTTGACGGCGACGGCGTGGCCGCAGCGTTTCGAGTTCAGAAAGTTGTTGCGTCATCGGGTTCTCGGATCGGTTAACCAGGTTAAAACATCCGCCAGGGTGTTGATCAGGATAAAGCAGCTGCCGATCAACAGGGTGGAGCCGAGAATCGCCGGCACATCGCCGGAGAACAGGGCATTGGTCATGTAGCGGCCGACACCTGGCCAGGCGAAGACGGTTTCTGTCAGCACCGAGCCTTCCAGCAGCGTGGCGTAGGAGAGGGCGATCACCGTCACCAGCGTGCCCAGCACGTTCGGAAAAATGTGGCGCAGCAGGATGCGGACCCGACCGGCGCCTTTGGCCCGTGCCAGTACCACATACTCTTTGCTGCTCTCTTCCAGCAGCGCGGCGCGCAGCAGACGGGTAATCCCGGCCATTGCCAGCAGCCCGAGGATCACTACCGGCAGCCAGAGGTGTGCGATGGCGTTGCGGAACATCTCCGGCTCACCCGACAGCCAGCTGTCGATCAGCACAAAGCCGGTTTTCGGCTCAAGGGTGTAGACCCAGATATCGTCCAGTCGTCCCGGCCCGGCAGACCAGTGCAGCACCGCATAAAACAGCAGCAGACCCAGCAGGCCGAGCCAGAACACCGGCACCGAATAGCCGAGCAGGGAGATGAAGCGGGCCAGATTATCGATCCAGCTGCCCGGTTTCCACGCCGCCAGCAGCGCCAGCGTGACGCCAAATACCACGGCGAAAATCATTGCGCAGGTTGCCAGCTCAATCGTGGCGGGGAAGGTGGTCATCAGATCGCTGCTGACTGACTGATTGGTCAGCCGCGACACGCCGAGATCGCCCTGTGCCAGATGCGCAATGTAGCGCCAGAACTGCACCAGCACCGGCTGATCCAGCCCGAGATCGTGGCGCACCTGGGCATAAGTCGCTTCACTGGCGTGATCGCCGGCGATCTGCTGCACCGGATCGATCGGCGACAGATGCGACAGCATAAAGGTGAAGGCGAGCAGGCCAAGCAGGGTGACCAGTAGCGACAGGATGCTGCCGATCAGCCGCCCGCCTCGCTGCCAAAAAAGCCGGGCGGACCCGGCTGTAGCAACAGACTGTGCCATTACTTGGTGACCTGCGAGTAGTACACCATGTCAGGGTTGATGCCCTGGACATAGCCTTTCAGGTTGTCGCGCAGGGCGATCAGGTTCTTCGCCTGCATACCAATCACGTAAGGGGAGTTTTTCATGACCTCACGCTGCATCGCTTCATACAGGGCGACGCGTTTTTTCGCATCGCTTTCCGCCGTCGCCGCTACCACCTGCTTGTTCAGCTCCGGAATGTGCCAGTCGGAACGGAAGGCGATGGTTTTGCTGCCATCTTCCGGGTTATAGGCAAACGAGGCGGCGTTGGTGTTGGGATCAAAATAGTCCGAGCCCCAGGCGTTCAGCGTGGCCTCATACTTATGCGCTTTGACGTTGGTTGAGACTTCAGAACTCAGGCCCGGAACCACCTCGACCTTCACGCCACCTTTGGCGAAGCTGCCCTGCAGCGCCTGCGCGATGTCGAGATAAGGCGGCTGGTTGCTGGTGGAAAGCTTAAAGCTGACGTTGGTCAGGCCGGCTTTTTTCAGAATCGCTTTGGCTTTCTCAGGATCGTAGCTGTAAGGCGTATCGTTGATTGCGCCGAGGAAGCCTTTCGGCAGGAAGGTCTGGTGCACATCGAACTGGCCTTTCAGCAGCTCATTGGCGATACCTTTGTAATCCCACAGGTAACGCGCCGCTTCCCAGAATGCCGGGTTCTTCATCGTCTCGTTGGCACCGATGTTGAACTGGATGTAGTAGAGCGAGGCCATCGGAATCGCTTCGGTCTTCACGCCGGGTTTGCCGTTCAGCGCGGCGATCTGATCGGCACCGAGGTTACGGGCGATATCGGCATCACCCTGTTCCAGCAGCAGACGACGCGCGGCCGGTTCCGGCACGTTCTTGATCAGGATGTTCTTCATTTTTGGCGCACCGGCCGGCGAGGTTGGGTTGGCGCTCAGCAGCACCACCTGATGCATCACCACTTTACGGATCTGATACGGGCCGCTGCCGGCTGAATGAGTTGCCAGCCAGCCGTTACCGAAATCGCCATTTTTCTGATTCGCCATCGCGGTTTTCTCGTCGATGATCGACGAAACCGGGGCTGAAAGCAGGCTCAGCACGTAGGTCGGGCTGACGTCGGCGGTCCAGCTGATCTGCACGTGATTGTCATCGACCTTCTTCAGAAAGCCATCAACGTTATCTTTGTTCCAGCCGAGCTGCGTCAGGATGAAAGAGGGATCGAGGTTCAGTTTCACCACCCGGCCCAGCGAGAAGATCACATCTTCCGGACGCAGCGGATTGCCGGTGGAGAATTTCGCGTCTTTACGCAGTTCAAAGGTCAGGCTGCGGTTGTCGCTGCCGGGCTGCCACGAGGTTGCCAGCGTCGGTTTCAGATCGACCGGATTCTGCGGGTCAGACTGAACCAGGCGTTGATAAATATTGGTAAAGGCCTGCACGCTGGTGAGTTCAAACCCTTTGGCCGGATCGAAGCTATCGGCATCGTCGGTAGACTGCGCAATCACCAGTGTATCTTTGGGCGTCGCAGCCTGAGCTGAGAAGGCGGCAGCCAGCGTCAGCGCCAGCAGTGATGGAATTATAGTTTTCATGAAATTTCCTTGCCTTAAAAAAGTTACGCGAGTTTACGAAAGGGCTGATGCGAAGAATAGTCGAATATGGGCTAATCATATGCCAAAAAGGTATAAGCGAAAGGTTGTGGTTATAAGAAGGTAAAGTATTTGTTGTGTTATTTCCGGCAGTGCAGAAACGGAACATCAACGAAACGATAATTGCTATTATTAACCCTTTACCACGACCTTACGCTGTTTATAATAGCGGCAAATTATTTCAGGAGAATTCAGTTGGACAGTCACCCTCGATTTATCTTTATTCCGGCAAGCTGAATTCTTTTCGCTGCTTGCCAACCGGCGGGCAGCAATCCTCTCTGTTAGTGACGATTGCGCTCCTTATTTATCATCCTGTTATCTGAATGAGTGCGCGTTATGCTGCTGTTTATCTTAGCCCTTTTTCCTCCACCCCGACTGGCGTAGCCCAGGCTGCGCCCGATCTCTGCTTTCTGACACCTATTACGCAGCGCTAATTTCGCGTCGCGCGAAATTCTGCACGCCCTTATTTCTGAATACAGGAGGGATATATGGACGATCCCCGAAGGACACTTAATTAAATAACCCGGCAACGCCAGGTCTTCTCCGCATACCTTATTTGGGTGTGCAGGATAACTATTGCTTTAAATCAGGGAGATGTCGAAATGAGCGACATGAAACTGGAACAGGTTGTCATCAAATCTGACGACCACCGCACCATGAAGAAAACCAAAAAACTTTTTGCTATCGCCCGTGAAGCGGTCCAGCCAGTCGACGTCACGCTGGCCAACCTGCGCAGCGACCGCGAAGGACTGACCCACGCCGAGGCTGCAGCCCGTCTGAAACAGTATGGCCCGAATGAGGTGGCGCATGAAAAAGCCCCTCCGGCGCTGATTCAGCTGCTGATGGCCTTCAACAATCCGTTTATCTACGTATTACTGGTGCTGGCGCTGGTCAGCCTGTTTACCGACTATCTGCTGCCGCTGCGCGCCGGTGAGGAAACCGATCTATCGGGTGTGATCATCATTTCCACTATGGTGCTGCTGAGCGGACTGCTGCGCTTCTGGCAGGAGTTCCGCACCAATCGTGCGGCGCAGGCGCTGAAGTCACTGGTGCGCAGCCAGGTCACAGTGCTGCGGCGTGATAGCGCCAGTGAAACTGCACAGCGTCACGACGTTGATATGCGCGAACTGGTGCCGGGCGATGTCATTCTGCTGAGCACCGGCGATCAGGTGCCTGCCGATGTCCGGCTGCTGAGTTCACGCAATCTGTTTATCAGCGAAGCGGTGCTGACCGGGGAATCCCTGCCGGTGGAGAAACAGAGTGGCAATATCACCGTCGATCCGCACGGCAAATCTGCTCAGGAGCTGCTGGCGCTCAATAACATCTGTCTGATTGGTACCAGCGTCGCCAGCGGCACGGCGAGCGCAGTGGTAGTGGCGACGGGCGGCGATACCTGGTTTGGATCGCTGGCCGCTTCGCTGGTGGGAAGCCGGCCGCAGACCGCCTTTGATCGCGGGGTTAATAGCGTCAGCCGGCTGCTGATTCGCTTTATGCTGGTGATGGTGCCGGTGGTGCTGCTGATTAACGGCTTCAGTAAAGGCGACTGGATGGATGCCACCCTGTTTGCGCTGGCGGTGGCGGTCGGCTTAACCCCGGAAATGCTACCGATGATTGTCAGCGCCAATCTGGCCAAAGGCGCGATTGCGATGTCGCGACGCAAAGTGATCGTTAAACGGCTGAACGCCATTCAGAACCTCGGCGCGATGGACGTGCTGTGCACCGATAAAACCGGCACCCTGACTCAGGATACCATCCTGCTGGCGCACCACCTCAACCCGATGGGACAGGAAGATGGGCAGGTTCTGCTGCTGGGCTGGTTAAACAGCGGCAGCCAGAGTGGCGCGAAAAACCTGATGGATCGGGCGGTGCTGATGGCTGGCGACAAAGTGATCTCTCAGACCCGGCGCAGCCAGTTTCATCTGATTGATGAGTTGCCGTTCGACTTCACCCGCCGCCGGGTGTCGGTGCTGGTTGAAGATCTGGCGCATCATCGCTCGCTGCTGATTTGCAAAGGCGCGGTAGAGGAGATGCTGGCGGTGAGCAGTGCGATTCGTCAGGGCGAGACGGTGGTTCCGCTGGATGAACGGCAGCGGGCAGAACTGCTGGCGCTGACCCAACGCTACCATCAGCAGGGCTATCGGCTATTGCTGGTGGCGACGCGCGAAGGTGATTTGCACGCGCCGCTCAGTAACAGTGACGAGCGTGAGCTGACGCTGGAAGGGCTGCTGACCTTCCGCGATCCACCAAAAGCCAGTGCCGGCAAGGCGATTCGGGCACTGCGCGACAGCGGCGTGGCGGTTAAAGTGCTGACCGGCGATAACCCGCTGGTGACCCTGCGCGTCTGTCAGGATGTCGGGCTGAGCGATCCGGCGATGCTGACCGGTGATCAGATTGAGGCGATGGATGATGCGCAGCTGGCGCAGGAAGCGGAGCGTTGTAGCCTGTTTGCTCAGCTGACGCCGCAGCAGAAATCACGCGTGGTGCGCCTGCTGCAACACAACGGCCATACCGTGGGTTTCCTTGGCGATGGTATCAACGATGCGCCAGCGCTGCGCGCGGCCGACACCGGTATTTCTGTCGATAGCGCGGCGGATGTGGCAAAAGCCTCGTCCGATATTATCCTGCTGGAGAAAGATCTGCAGGTGCTGGGTGAGGGTGTGCTGAAAGGACGGGAGACCTTTGGCAATATCATCAAGTATCTCAACATGACCGCCAGCTCAAACTTTGGCAACGTGTTCTCGCTGCTGATCGCCAGCGCCTTTATTCCGTTTCTGCCGATGCTGTCGATTCATCTGCTGATTCAGAACCTGATGTATGACGTTTCCCAGCTGGCACTGCCGTGGGACAAAGTAGACCGTGATTTTCTGCGTAAGCCACGCAAATGGGATGCCGGCAACATTAAACGCTTTATGTTGTGGATGGGGCCAACTTCGTCGATTTTTGACGTCACCACCTTTGCGCTGATGTGGTTTATCTTCAGTGCCAACCACGCTGAGGTGCAATCGCTGTTCCAGTCAGGCTGGTTTATTGAAGGTCTGCTGTCTCAGACGCTGGTGGTGCACATGCTGCGGACCCAGAAGATTCCGTTCATCCAGAGTCGCGCCACCTTACCGGTGATGCTGACCACCCTGACAGTAATGGTGCTGGGCATTCTGATTCCGTTCTCGCCGCTGGGGGCGATGGTCGGGCTGGTGCCGCTGCCATGGCAGTACTTCCCGTGGCTGGTGCTGACGCTATTCAGCTACTGCCTGGTGGCGCAGGGAATGAAACGTTGGTATATCCGCCGTTTCGGCCAGTGGTTCTGAGGAGACGATGATGAAAAATGGCCGGATCGACAAGGTGTTCATCGGCGTGATGCTCATCGGTGTTGTGCTGATCATGCTGACGGTAATTCTGCGCTAAACAGCGGCCGCGGGAAGACTCGCGGCCTGCGGCAATAAAAAAGGCGGCTCAGAAGGCCGCCTTTACTGTTGGTTCACGCCGCTTTCAGCGCTTACTGCTCATCGCGTTCCCGACTGGCGCGCTGGCGTTCGTAGTATTCATCTTCTGCGGTAATGATCTCATCCAGCAGCGAATCCATATCTACGTTGTGCTCTTCTTCAACGAACAGACCGGTGAGCGGCGTTTCAGGGGTTAATTTCCCGTCTTCATACAGCAGCCAGATCTCTTTGGCATAGCGCGTCTGTAACAGCTGCGGGGCGAACTGGCCGTAATAAGCGGTGATATTGTTAACGTCACGCTCGAACATCGATTCGGCGTGGTTGTTCGCCGCGGCATCGACCGCCTGTGGCAGGTCGATAATCACCGGACCTTCGGCATCAAGCAGCACGTTAAATTCTGACAAATCGCCGTGCACGATACCGGCACAGAGCATGCGCACAATATTGCGGATCATGGTGTGGAAATCAGCGATGGCGTCCGCTTCTGACAGGGTGACATCACTCAGCCGTGGCGCAACTGCGCCGTCCGCATCGGTCACCAGCTCCATCAGTAATACACCGTCAATGCACAGATAAGGCTGCGGCACGCGGACACCGGCGTTGGCGAGGCGGAACAGCGCATCAACTTCTGCCGTCTGCCACGACTCTTCCTGCTGCTTGCGACCGAATTTGGTACCTTTCTGCATCGCACGCGCGTTACGGGTGTTACGGGTTTTACGTCCTTCCTGATACTGCACTGCCTGCTTAAAGCTACGCTGCGTCGCCTCTTTATAGACTTTGGCGCACTGGATCTTGTCACCGCATAACACAGTGTAGACGTCAGCTTCCTTGCCACTTTTCAGTCGCTGAAGCACGTCATCAATCAGGCCATCATCGACCAGAGGTTGGATTCTGTTTGGGATTTTCATGCGGCTTTATACCTTATTTCAGCCCCTTTTCGTATCAATAACACCAACGGCGATAATAGAAAAAAATTGGCAACGTCTGAAGGAAGTGACTAATTCTACCCTGGAAAAAGGTTTTAGGAAGGTGATCCTTTATTGACCGGCCAGCATCAGGCGAGTTTAAGCGGAGTCAGGCAATTTGACGGGCTGATTGATGACAATCGGTAAAACGCTTTACCGTCGGCGGGCAATCCTGACGCTATCGCTTTTTAATCAGAATCAGGCTTAGTGAACGAGCAACAAAGTGCCCTGAAGAGTGCCCTGAAGAAAAGGCTATGACGAAATCCTGCGGCTGAATGGCAGGATTTCGACCAGCGTCACCGGGTTACTTCAGACCTTTGAGCAGTTTCACCGTGCTTTCGATGTCGATCTCATCTTCGGTGAAGATTAAGGTCGAACCCTGGAAGGTAGTGATAGCCAGCTTCTTCAGCGATCGCATTTCACCGGGCTTCACGTCTGATTTCGGTCGGATATTGCTTAACAGCACGCCTACCGACAGCACCGGATTCTCTTTATCGATGCGGGTGTCGACCGGCACTTCTTCGCTGTAGACCAGGTAAGATTTGATCGCGGTGATCTTGATGCGCTCGCCGGCGATAAAGATGTATTTGCTTTCCGGCACCACTTTCACCGCATAGGCCGACAGACCTTTGTTGTTGGTGGTGGGTTCAAAGGTGACGGCAGCGTCTTTCTTGATCAGATCAGGGTTGGCGACCTTAATCACATGAAAATAGCGGTTTTCACCGTTTTCATCTTTGATAAAACCAAAACCCTTATCTTTGAACCAGGTTGTGATTGTTCCGTTCATCGCCATTACCGCCTGTTTAATCGTTTATCTACTCAGTTTTTTACAGCGCGCAGTGTAAAGCACAATGCCTGCGCAGACTATATCAGTGTGGATGATAAATTTTGGTCTGTAAGAGAGCAAGCCGGTGAAGCGCTAAACGGTGCCGGGATAATCGCGGGTCAGGCGTTGTGAAAACGTTCACCACGCAGTTGCAAAGAGAAGGGACGTTGGCCTGGTCTGGACAGTACGCGGATAAGCGCTGCAGATGATGATGCCGGTCGCATGATTCGGGCAGGTGAGGTCACCATCGTAACCTGCCGCCTGCCCGGCGCGTTCGGGTAAGGTTACTCGTTACCCCATTGGTTCAGGAAGGTCGCAATCTCATCGATACGCTCTGCATCGATGCCCGCTTCAGTGGCCATCTGCTGCTGCGATTCTTCACTGATCTCTTCATTGTTCATCAGACGGGTGATCAGTAACTGGAAATAGTGCGCCAGCGGTGTGCGTTCTGCGTCGCTCACCGGCTTAGCGGATTCGGTCGCATACTCATCTGCGACGTCATAGTACTTGAGGGGAATATCGTTAGTCATAAAGAGTCCGCTAAGTTGAGGTTCCGTACAGGTGCTGCCTGCGCTCGGTGGTGCAGATAGCCGGGTTATTATTTCGTGTTTGGGTTGGGGCTGTAAAGGTTTGATCGATGAGGGGTTGAGGAAGGGAGAGGGCGGTCAGGGCTTTTAGTCTGCTGCGGTAATTGAGAAGGGTGTTGTGTCCGGCTGCGGAGGTTTTACAAATACAACAGAGCTTAGAGGGCGTAAGGCTTGTGGGCGTTGAGGAGTTCATTAGGCTGGCGGAGTCTTATCTAGCAAAGCCATGTATTTATGAATTTTTATCTAATTCAACTTTGTTGCGTTTACTTAATCGTGTACCAATTAATGAATCTCATACTCCGGAACGGCTCGTCTAAAGTAATGAATGCCCGACACTAAATCCAAAATAAAATGATTTTAAGGAAAAGTGTTCACACTGTTCACTTTAGATTTTTATGCGTTAAATTCATTGTGTTACTTAATGAACGGTTCAAGACGAGTGTACACTAGTGTGCACTTAGGGTGATTACCTTAGCAGAGATAAGAAAATTCGACCGAAGTCAGTATGCATGATCTGACATCATCAGGTGATACATGCAGGTAATGGCCAGCTCGGTGTCAGAAGCAGGCTTAAAATCGCTTATTATGAAGCTGATAATAAAGATCTGTAGTTTGTACCGCCATACACAACTCGTGCAAGCGCTTTAAGCACAGAGAAATTTTAGGCTATTTTGAAGTGTGATATTCTTACCTAAGTAATCTAGGATTAAAAAGGACGTTTTTATGGCATTACCGATTGAATACAGAAATGAAAGAGTGGAATATTTAGATCGAGAAGCAAATAAATATCAAGTGAGTGAGTTGTGGAATCTAACAAACGAGGATTTCATGATTTTGGGGAAGTATATACAGATGTATTGTTTTATCGAGATGAATATACACAGGTTGTTCAATTCAATTGAATCGGCGGGGCTTTTTGAAATAAAGTCAAAGGGCAGGGTGAACGTCCCATACATTTTAGATAAGTTAATCGAACTAGTAGGTGAGAATCTCGTTGAATCATCTAAAGTTGATGGAACAATAAGTATGTTAAAGGAAATTAAACTTCGCAGGGATTATAGAAATATATTTGCACATTGGGCTGCAAAAAGAATCCCTAATGAAGATGGAATGATTTTTTTTGCAAGTAACGACTCGGATTATAAAAAATTATTTGGAAGAAAAATTAATGCTGATATCGCTGCCTATGTTATTTTCGATATGGCAGACATTCGTGGGTTAGTTACACATCTCAGTGCTTATGAAGAATGGATTGCTCATTTTTCTGCTGAGGTTTACGAACAACATAGAAAGCTTCGTTAGCTAGAGTACGCTGCTTGCTCATAACTTAATTTGGTTGAAGTTAGTAATTGCGCGAAATACATAAACCGGCCGATGCCGGTTTATGTGGAATGATATTATCAGACGCTACTTGCTGGCAGGCAATCTGCCTCGCTATCTGCATGCAGCGTGAGGTTGGTCTGTATGCCGTTGTTCGTTCGGCGCTTGAGCAAAACGCGCTCATATTCTTTCAGCGTCTGCGGTATCGCTTGCCCGAAAGCCGTCAGGCTGAGCGGATGCTGATGCCCGCACGATTCCATAAACGACAAGTACGCATGATACAGATAGCGCTTTGGGTTTATCGGGCGAATGTTGGCGTTGCCAATAAATAGCCCGTTCGGTGTGCTTAAGGGCATCAGATAGCCACAGAAAAGGCGAGGACATAAGCCGAGAGGAACTGGCGCAAGCGCTTTCGTAACCTGCGTGGCAATCTCACCGACGAGCTGCGCGCCGAACATTCTCAGCGCATCGCCAGCCGGGAACTGGCCGACGAGTTCGGCGGGCTGCTAAAAGAGCTGGCGCTGGATAAGCAGGAGGCGATGCTGAAATGCTGCGGCAGTGGCAAAGAGTACGTCGAATCACACAGCGCGGCGTTTACCGGATTTGCGGATGCACACTGGCAGTCAGCGCTGCGTAACGTGAGCCCGTCGCTGCTGTGGGCCATTAAGCTGCGTCTCCGTCGTGAAGAGCTTTCCCCGACGTTTGCCGGAGACGACCGGGATAGTATTAAGGACGTGGCTTTTCTGGTTGGTGAAGCACTGACGCAGGCGGCGGCAGCCTTGCCGGACAGCGTAATGGAAGAGGCACCGCTGCTGGAAAATATTGGTCTATATCGCCCGCCGCTAACGGGTATTGATATGGAGCTTTACCGCCATCCAATGCGCCGCCAGAAACTTGCGGAATCAATCCGGGCGCAGCGTGCAAAACTTCAGGAAGGGAGCCAGAAATGATGCACTGTCCTTACTGCAAAAGCGCGGCACATACCAAATCGAGCCGCTATATGTCCGAACAGGTAAAAGAGCGTTATCACCAGTGCACTAACCTCGACTGCTCCTGTACTTTCAAGACGAATGAGAGCATCACAAAGGTGATCACCGCACCGCCACAGCCGGAAAAAGTACCGGAAGCGCCACCTGAACCGGCTAGGGAGCGGCAGACATTGGGCCGCTACGGTTCTGCATTCCGCCAGGTTCATTAATCCCGCACAGCCGCTGCCCGATCAGCGGCTTTATTGTGTCTTTCGTTTGTCCTTCTGAAGCCTTTTTTCTGGCGAGCCGCTTTGTAAAGAGCCGTGCATGCATAGCGTGCATGGATCTGCATGCAAAATCTTGCGCCGCTTTCCACCATTCAGCTCATACCAAACGCGGCTCTGCCCGTATCATGCACCTGCATGAAAAGCGATGCATAAAGCGGGTAGGCGTGGCGGGGATAGCATTGCGCGCCGTAAGGCTTAATTACTTTAATTCAATTGAAACGATATATTTAATTTTTTCATAACTAATCTAATACACTAACTCTGATTGTATTGGATTAATTATATTTTTCAGGACGTGTGTTTTAAGTAATTATATGTTCTATATAAAGGCCTATAGTATGAATTTTTACTTTAGGCCCTATATATTATCACCTTAATTTTATATTAATATTGGGCCGCTATGGAAATTATTCGTCCGATGGTTAACTTCAAAGTAAGAGTATAACCGTTTAGGTTTTGGTGAAAATAGCTCTTCATTAGTTATGATGAAAACCGGGATGTTGATCTTTTTTTCTTTGATATATTGTATGTTGCGAGATATCTCACCATCATCTTTACTTAAAAGGCATGACAGTATAATAAAATTACAATTTATTTTATTTGCGATAAAGACTAACTCATCGATTTGCTTTTCACTAAATGATTGTTTTGATTTACATTCGCAAAGCCCAAGTTTATTACCTAATTTTAAGCATACATCAATGTCAGATAATAATTTTGAGTCATCATAGATCTCATAATTTGCTATATATTGAATGTTTGTGCTTTGACTGTATAGATAGTGTATCAATAATAGTGTTGCTAATTGCCCTTGATCCACTGCGCGAGAAACTAAGTGGTTTATTTTAAAATGATCTCCAGTGCTTTTATTGGAGGTGGTTATGGGGATGTTAATGCTATTACCACATTCGTTACAATAATTTATGCGAGAAAAGTCCTCAAGTGCAAACCAGAGCGAAGCAGTGCAATGTTCACATGTGAAACTTTTCCCTCGAAGGAGAATATTATCATTGTATAATTTTTGAACTTTTAATATTGCATCCTCTTTCCGTAATTCTTTGTTTTTTATTTCAATGTCAGAAATTTCGGGTAATATATTTTCAATAGTGAGTATTTTAGAAGGTATAACTACATCGCCAATATCATTAAGTTTTCCTAAATAAGATGCAATAGTGTCTTTATAAGGGGAGTTTAATAGTTCAGGAAGATGGCTTTTGATTATACTTTCCGTTCGATTATGCGGGGTTATTTTGTTAATGAACGTATAAATTTTCATATTGCATAACAGCTTACAGTTTTTTAATCCTTTCAGAAGGTTTATTACCTGACCTAAAATAAATGTTTTAGGCGTCTCTTTAAGAGTGTAGCCAATTTTACTGAAATGAAAGCGTAATGTAGAGCTAAAGTCTGGTATGTTAAACGCATCTGTTATGCCTGAAGTATCGAAAGGAGAAAAATGTTGAACGTATCTAGATATGCCTTTGTTTGAGAACCTAGTAAAGTAGGTGGGGAACATTTCTTTGTCTATGTGTCTGGAACGTAATAACTCGTCAAAAAAATAATTTTTGGGATAGTTAAATGAATGATTTCCTTTTATTTCTAAGGCATAACAGCCTCCAAAACCTGTATCAGAAAATGTTTTTTCGTTTGGATGCCTTACGACTACTTTTCCGTTATCGAAAGTTATATTTTGGTCATGTTCAAAATCACTCCACCTTTCATTCTCAACATTAAAGTAGTACTCTTTTATTATAATTATTTTATTTTTTGGGTATTTTATTTTTAATGTCTGAGCGTCACTGTTATTTGTGCAAATTAAAATTGTGTTGTCTTTTATAATATTTACTTCAGTATCTAAAAGTTCAATTGGAAGCCAGGCTGTTTTTGAGTGGCTAAAGGCAACTCTTTCATTCCAAAAAAACAATATGTTATTTAAGTCACTTGCTTTAGAAATAAAACAGAAGTTATCTTTTCCAAAAAGGTTAGGTAAGTTATGGTTTATATCATACACGCTTCCGCTAGTAGTGTGACCAGAGCCTATCTGATTGGTGATAAAACAAAATTTACGCTGATTATCAAATATTGCATCTCCAATATTGACTTTTTTATGTGCACACTCAATAAGAATATTTTTAAATATTGATTGCGAACGTTTTAATCTTACGTAATCTTTTTTATTTATTATTCCATAATTTAACCCATAGAAAAGATCATTTGGTTCAGGGCTTATACTTGAACTAGAATATACTTCAGTTGGTAACAGATCTGGATATTTTTTTAAAAGATATGGTAAGCCAGTAAATGTATAAAGTGGTGATCCATATCTAAATAAGTTAAAATCGCTCTTATAAGCGCTATGAACTTCAGTTTTGAAATTTTTTGCTAAAGCGATATCATCGAGTGTGGAATAATTTATAACTATATCAGGATCGAATCGATTTACAAATTCTTTAATGTTGGATTCAAAAATCATTGAGAATGATTCGAATATTAAGTTATAAATGCCATCAATCTCACTCATCAAATGATTAATAATCATGTTGAATGTAAAGAAATCATTCTCATTGATAATGAAGACTTTACGTATAGGTCTAACTTTAGTTATTGCAAAATTTTCTTGCATTTTTATCACCAATTTATATTTTATTATAAACATTTTGGAGAGCGAAAATCCCCCACCAATTCATCAATTCTATCCTGCGTTCTAAATATGTAGAGCGGTTATAGGCTTTTCTAACTTCATTTTTATCGCTATGCGCTAAAGCTGCCTCTATTACATCGGGATTAAAGCCGTATTCATTAAGTGCTGTACTCGCAATTGAACGTAAGCCATGTGCAACTAATTTTCCACCATAACCAATACGTTTTAGCGCAGCATTCGCAGTCTAGCTGTTCATAGATTTTTTTGGATCATTTCTGCTCGGAAAAACATGTTCACGATGAGCACTGATTGGCTTCATGACTTCCAGAAGCTCTAATGCCTGAGAAGATAGGGGGACGATGTGCTCACGCTTCGCCTTCATCCGTTCGGCTGGAATCGTCCAGAGCTTTGCATCTAAATCGATCTCTGCCCATCGAGCACCAGAAGCCTCAGAAGGGCGCACAAGAGTCAGGAGTTGCCACTCAATAAGACAGCGAGTCGGAACAGACAGATTCGACATGACTAAAGAACGCATCAGGTTAGGTAATTCTTCTGGCCGTAACGTGGGCATGTTTTGCTTTTTAGGCTTTTCAAAAGCCATGCCTACACCTGATGCAGGGTTGGCATCAATCAACCCTGTGTTGACCGCATAAATCAAGATCTCGTTAATACGCTGAACTAGGCGGCGAACCGTCTCAAGCGCGCCACGAGCTTTAATTGGCTCTAGTGCTTCAACAATCGTCCTAGCTTTCAGCACTTGAACAGGAATCTCGCCAATAGAAGGTAAGATGTCTTTCTCCAGCGATCGCCAAATATCCTTCGCGTAATCCTCCGTGACGCTTTTGCTTTTAAGTAGGAACCATTCTTCCGGCAACAACTGAAAAAATGCTATCCAGCTCAATTTGCCGTTGCTCTGATACTTCCTCTTGCTGTTTTTGCGGGTCGATCCCTTGCGCAAGTAGCGACAAATATTGGTCACGCATCTGGCGTGCGACAGCGAGCGTCAGGGCAGGGTATGAGCCAAGACTAAGATTTGTACGGCTGCTACTTGCTGGCCGCTGGTAGCGAAAACGCCATAGCTTCTTACCAGACGTTTTGATGAGCAGAAAAAGCCCATCGCCATCATGCAGCGTGAAGTCTTTCTCTTGAGGCTTAGCTTTGAGGATTTCGTTATTGGTGAGGGGGCGTGTCATCCGCGCCATGACTGGTTTCCGTCCATAATTGGTACACGTTTTTGGCCCACATTATAACGTGTACCTAAACGTGTACCAATTATCTCTGGATTCAGGCGGATCATCTCGGAAGATTACAGACACAAAAAAGCCCGCAAGGCTTTCACCTTGCGGGCTCTCAGGACTTCGATGATGGTTCTGGTAACCATCAACCAAGAATTTTGGTGGGCTGGCGGAGTCTGAATAAATCTCTTAATGCCATGAAATTGTTTATTTTTATCTAATTCAGATTTCATGGGTATACCTAAGCGTATACCAATGTCAAAAAACGATAGTGGATTACGTTTCGTATTTGGTCTCATTACCCCATCAAAGAAATCGCTGTTTTGATGTATTCCTGTTGAGGTTTGAATCGCGACATATGCCGAATACAGACTACCGGTATGCTTCGATCTTTGAATCTGGCGAGAAAGGCGAAAGTGGTGTAATAACCCTTTGGGTGAGAATATTTGAGCGTATTTTTGTCGCCAAAATGTTTCAGTAAAAGGCTTGCTGCGGACAGGGAAGACAGACCGTTGCTGTGAGCAATAATCATATCTGGATTGCTCAAAGGGAGCGTCACATCCTCAAAAAAGCCCATCGAATTTTTTATCAGCCCCTCAAGCGTTTGATTAATTTTGAGGGCCTCATTTTTTAGTGAAGCAGCGTTTACAGAGCACATCATTAGAGCGTTTGTATAAATGACATCTTGCCAGTTATAACCCAACTCAGCTGGAATCTGTTGTAACCGTTTCGCCAAATGAGTGATCCCCCATTCACCTTCGGTTCCTTTCTGAACATTTGATATGTAAGGCGACTCAAAATCCTTAATGATGGATAGAGAGTTAGTCATGTGTGCATCCACTGACGAGCCATTGAACCCCATCATAATGAGGCGCTTTCGGGCAGGCGGCGAAGCCAGAAGTTCAAACGCACTGTCGTAAGGTCTTCCTGGTAAGTCACTCAGTCCAAAATTTGCGAGCCCGTCCAGAATAAAATTTTTGGTAGTGTCCACTGATATTCCTAAAGTTAAAAAATCATATTTCCCATATTACCGAAAAAAACTTTTTTTTGGATTTATCCTTCACACTGTTCACCTTTTGTTTTTGTATAATAAAAACAATAAGATATTGGGTGAAGGGCAGGTGAAGGATGAAGGATATCATTCATCACCGGTGAAGTTCAGGTGTAAAAAAACCGGCTTTCGCCGGTTCCGGTCATTCAGGTCACTGTGGGATCGTCGCATTTGGGCAGCCAGTCAGTGCTGCTTTCTTCCGTCAGGTCGAGGTTGGTCTGTATCCCCAGCTTCGTGCGCCGCTTCATGTAGTGCAGGCCGTATTCCCGCAGGATACTTTCCAGCGCCAGGCTGAACATCTTCATGCTGAGCGGATTCTTGTAGCCGTTCGCCTCCATGTAAGCCAGATAGGCGTGGTAGAGGTATCGCTTAGGCTGTAAGGGCCGGATGCTGGCGTTACCCATGTACAGCGCATTTGGCTCCGGCGTGGTAAACAGATAGCCGCAGAAGTCCACCATCGGGTCAGCGTCACGCTTGATGCGCATCGCTTCATCAGAATTCTGCTGCGACTGAAGCAGCGCCCTCGCATTCTGCGGCTGGCTGAACTGCTGCATCAGCTGGCGCACGATAACGGCCAGCTCTCCGGCTATCTTCTCCTTTAACTGCGGATCGCGCTCGTTCGCCGGGATGATTTCCGGGAAGTGCAGGATAACCCGGCGGCGCGACACGCCCCCGCTGCGGTCAGTAAACCGCATCGGATTGTTGTTCACCGCCAGAATCACCGCCGGAATGTGCGTTGAGTAGGCGTCACGGTATTTCGGGTCAACGGATACCGCATCACCGCCGGTGATGGCCTTGATGCCCGCGCCGTCGCCGCTCCACTTCTCCTGGTCGGGCAAAACTATCAGCGAATAGCCAATCACCGCCGCGCGCTCGCGCGAGGACTCCAGCGTCTCGATGGTCGCGGAGGTGGTGTTGTCCGTTCCGGCCAGCAGTGTGGCAATTTCCGCCATGATGCTCTTGCCGCTGCCGCCGGGGCCGGTGACTTCCAGAAACAGCTGCCAGTCGTAGCGGTTCGCCAGCACCATAAACAGCGCGGCCAGAATGATGTCGCGCTTCTCCGCATCACGCCCGGCGGCGCGGTCCAGCCACTGCCAGAAGTGCGGCGCGTACTCTGCCAGCGTTTCGCCCGTCACCGGCCTGGTGTAATCCACGTCGCTGACCGTACGCAGCCAGTTTTCTCTCCGGTGCGGGGTGAACTCACCGGTGCGCGTGTCGAGCACGCCGTTGCGAAAGCCAATCAGGCGGCGCGCCGGGTCAGCCTGCTGCGGCAGCATCAGCTTCAGCGTGTCTACCACGCCGGAAATCTTGCCCGCCGAGAACGGCGCGCGCAGGCGCTGAAACAGCTTCGCCACGTCACGCTCGAACTGCTTCCCGGATATGACCTTCCACGCGCCCGCCTCGTAGCGGGACAGGATTTCCCCGTTCGGATCTACGGCCAGCGCGCTGCGGTAATGCTCCGCCACGCGCTCCGCCTTTTCGCTGGCGCTCATGGCCGTAAACTCCGCCTCGCTCATGGTGTCAAACGGGCTGGCGACGGATGGCGTGGCCGCCTCACGCAGTGCCTGCTTCGTGGCAGTCTCACCGTGCTGTACAAACGCATCGTTCCAGTCACCGAACAGCGGCGGCAGGGCCACTGTGCCGTTACAGACGTCTGCGGCCTTCTGCGCTTTTGTCTGGCCGTCGCCGTTGAGGTCGCGGTCGGCGGCAATCAGCAGCGGCAGCGCGGGGTGTTTTTCCCGCACAAGGCCAGCCAGGGAAAGGAAGTTGCCGGACGACAGGGCAACCCACACCTCATCGCCGGTCAGGTTGTGCACCGTCAGGCCGGTGGCGTAGCCCTCCGCCAGCCAGATGCGTTTCGCCGGTCCGCCGCTGCTGAGCACCTGGCAGGCACCTTTTACCTGACCGCCTTTCAGCGTGCGCTTGTCGCCTGCGGCGTTAATCAGCTGCACGTTAACCAGCTGGCCGCTTATGTCGTGCAGCGGCACCACCAGATCACCGGGACGATAAGCGGTTACCGCAATTTTCTGTGCCCTCGTCAGCGTCAGGCTGCGCTGCTGCGGCCAGCCCTTGCGTGACAGATAGCTGTTACCGGCTGCCTCTCTGGCCGTGCTGACCAGCTGCTGCGCCAGTTCAGCGGCGGCAGCGCGGGCGGCTTCGTCATTTTCCCGTTCCGGTTCAGTCACGAATTCAGGTGATACCGGCGGCAGATTGCCGGTCAGGGCATTCACGCGCCCGGCGGCCTCGCTCAGGGAAATGCTGAGCGCCTTTTCCACCAGGCTGAGGCCGTCACCGGCCCCGCACTGGTTACAAATCCACGTGCCGCGCCCGTCTTTATCGTCAAAGCGGAAGCGGTCAGTGCCCTGACACACCGGGCAGGGCATGTGCCGGTTTTTCACCACGTTCAGGCCCAGCGCGGGCAGAATGCGGGGCCAGTGGCCCCGTGCAGCGTTTGCCGCGTCTGATACGGTCATTTTCATTATATTTTTCTCCCTCAGTGCAGCACCGGCGTGCTTTCCAGTCGCCCGCACAGTTCATCCATCACCACCTGCCCGAGAAAGCTCAGGCCCGGTGCGCTTTTGAGCGGCCCGGCGGCCAGCAGGTCTGCCAGCAGTGCGCATGCAATTTCCTGACCGCGCACCTGCCCGTGCTGGCGTACATAAAAGCCTTCCAGCTCGGAGGAAATGGCGTGCTCAAGACGCTCCAGCGTCAGGCCACAGTGGCGTTTCTGCTCGTGACAGACGGTCAGCCAGGCACAGGCCACGGCGCGGCGGTAAAGTGCGGCGCGCAGCGCCGGATTCAGGATGCGCGTTTTCATGGCTTCACCTCCGCGTTCATCCAGCTGTCCTGACAGCGGTTCACCACGCCGTCCAGCTGCTCGGTAATGAGATAAATCAGCGAGGCCAGCTGCGCATGCTGTGAGGGCTGCGGCAGCTCGTGGCACTCCTGAAGCAGGGTCATGTCGCTGATAAAGCGCCCGGCGTTGCACAGGTGCTCAAGGCGTACAATATCTTTGTGTGAAATGGTGGCGTGAGTCATGCGCGCACCTCCCGGACCGGCAGGCGGGCAGCAAGGGAAAGCACGTAGTCACGGGCCAGCAGCAGGCGGGCGGTGCGCTCATCGGCGGCAACGGTGCGGAGCATGTGGATACGCTGCTGGCGCTCGGTGCGGCGCACGGCGGCAAAGACGAAAACAAACTGAGGGTATGGGGAATTAAGGACCACAGCCATAAGGGCAGTCTCCATTGAGTAGCGGTTATCGCCACCACCGGAGTTTCCACACTCTGGCGGTGACCCGAACGGGGGTGGAAAACCGGCCTCAATGGATACCGGCCAGCCCGAAGGCTGCCCCGCCCGGGCCACCATTACGAGTACGGCGCAACGGCAAAGAAACCGTCGCCCGAAAAATGGGTGCACTGAGGCATAGACACAAAAAAAGACGCTTGGCGCGTCTGGTGTCGCCACTGAGTAACTCGGGTTTCCACGCCCGGCTGCCGATTTTGCGACAGCGAAAACACTGTACCAGGGAATAACCCCGGCGCGCAAGCCGGGGAAAAGGATAAATAACATTATTGCCTCAGCAGTTAGTGAGGAAGGTGCCGGTGCGGGAAAAAGACTGAATGCCGGACTGACCTGAAACGCCGCTGCCGCTCTGAACGGTGAAGGCGGTATCCGTGCCGCGAAAACGCTGCGCCTGTCCCGGCCTGTCCACTTCGGAGGCTATGGCCAGCGCCAGCTGCTTCGCGTCGTCAGTGGAAAGCTGATGCGTCTGCCCGCCGATGGTCAGCTGGATCATGCTGCACGCTCCTGACCGCGCGCGGCGATGCGTTCGTTCATCCATGTGCTGACTTCACTGGCGAGCCACGCCACGTTCTTGCCGCCGAGCGAAATCTGCGCCGGAAAGGCGTCGCGGCTGATGAGATCGTAAATGGTGGAACGCGACAGGCCACAGACGTGGATCACTTCCGGCAGGCGCAGAAAGCGGTCAATGAGTGCAGGATTTGCGGGGAAAACCGGGGCCGCCGGAGCGGATGACTGTACTGATAATGCGGTGTGCATGAGCTACCTCTTGTTGATTCCGTAAAGAGCCGGACGGGTTTGTCCGGCCTCAGGTAGCTCTTTATTCTGAGTATATTTTTATCCAAATCAACAAGTAAAAATTGTGTGGTATACGCTACAAACCACCTAAAAAATCTCCGCTTTGTCACAGATTGTCAGTGATTACCATATAGTGACATATAGTGACATTTCGAATTTTTGAAGTAACCATAAGCGATAAATATAAAACTTTATATTCAAATAAATTCTAAAACGACTGAGCGATGTTTGTGCCCGAAGGTGAAGAGTGGTGAACAGAGGGTGAAGGATGACTTTGCAACTCTTCACCCTTTAATTAACTGTATTTATTAATCTTTTTTCTCTGGTGAAGAAAGGTGAAGGATAATTATAAAAATATAAACAGGTTTTGGGTTTCGTGAGACCTTTCTCTGGCTCGCCAGAAGAAAAGCTTTTTGTCTGGTCGGTGGCACAACGCCATCCGGTAGTTCCCCTGTGCCAGCCCCGGCACAATTGACTTACCGAAACTGACCTGACAGGAACCGACATGACTGATACCGTTAACACCCCACAAGCTGAAACCCTCGCCGCTCTGCCCGCTGCCACACAGCAGGCGTTAGAAAACGTCAAAAACACGAAATCTGCATGGCTTGCTGCCCGCCAGAAACAGGCCGGGGCAGGAACAATGGCCGCCACGATTAAACAGCGCCGCGATGAAACAGAAGCCGAAGCAAAGGCTATGAATGAGGAGTGGCGCGCGCTGTTCCGCGAGAATCAGGGCGGCATGACGCCGCGCATGAAGAAGCTGCGCGCTGAAATTGCGCTGGGCCGCGAAACGCTGGATGAGTTTGATGAGCTGCTGGCCGCACACCAGGCCGAAACGGAAACCCTGCCCTGGACGACCGGCGACCGGGCGATAACCTACATCAGCGCCCATCATTCGCTGATAAAGGTGCATTCCCGTCACGTCTGGGCACAGTTTATGAAAGAGCACGGACAGGCCCTGATTAATGCACTCAGCCTGCGAATGCACTCCATGAGATATGAGCACGCCGGTGGCTATGAAGGCGTGAGCGACGCTGACACACTGTTCAGGCAGTTTGTTCAGTCAGAAATTACGTCAAAAGCCATAAACCAGACGCCGTCAGTGGAAGGCGATACGCTGCTTAAAGAAGCGGGGCTGTATCCCGTATCCCCGGCAGATAATGATGCGCGAAATGCTCCCACCCCGGCGGCACGCCACCGCATTACCACCGTTCAGCGTAAAATGGCTGCGGGGAAGAAAGCATCATGAGCAACCTGACCACCCCACAGAACGCCCTGAACCAGTGCCGCAGCGCCGGAGAAAACTGGCGTGCCTTACGCGTAAGCCGTGAGGACAGGCAGCAGCAGCTGGATGCGCTGAAAGCAGATGACGATAAACCGGCGGATTACGGCGAACGGATGGATAATCTCCGCGAATGGCTGGATGTGCTGGAATGGCAGATAAACTGCGCGGCGCGCGAAGGGATTATGACGCAGCGCCGGGTAATGGATGCCTGCGTGAATGAGGCGCTGACCGCCTTTATGGCCGCACACGGCAGCGAACTGACCAGCGCGCTGGCTCCTTATCTGAACGGCTCTGCCGGACTGAATGCGGCCATGCAGGTTTTGCGTTTAGCCATAGTGCGCCAGGCTGAAAACATTCAGCCTGTAGCCGGGCAACCTTATCAGGCCATTCTGGATGAAACCGGGCTGTTTCCGGATGAGGAAATGCGAACGGACTGCTTTACCGGCTACACTCCGGCCAGCCATTTCCGCTATCAGTTCCGCCTGAAAAAGCTGAACGCGCAGCAGGGGGCAGGCTGATATGGCAATGAAATGTCCGGAGTGCGGCACAACCGCACACACGCGTACCAGCGAGTACCAGACCGGTACGCTGAAAAAAACGTGGTATCAGTGCCGGAATATTGAGTGCTCCTGTACTTTCACCACCCTTGAAAGTCTGGACGCCATTATTATGAAGCCGCAGAAAACAGCCGTGGTTGCGGAACCGGCAGAGGAGGCACCGGCGCGGCTACCGCAGACGCTGAACCGCTATGGCGCGGCCAGCAAACTTTCAAACCGTCAGCACATCCCAGTCTGAGCATAAACATTCAGCTCCTGACCCGGCCACCGCGCCGGGTTTTTTACGTTCTTTTCTCTGGCTGGCCTGCCGTTGCGGCAGTGCATGCCTATGCTGCATGAAAACGCATGAATAAATGCACCTGTTTTTCTCCCGTTCAGGCCAGCAGTGGCGCGGCCTGATACCCGTCATGCAGGCGCATGAAAACCGCTACACAAAGCGGGCAGGCGTGGCGGGGCTACGAGTGCGCGTAAAGGTATTATTCATCATAAATGTTTTTTGCAATGATTATTTTAACGCTAATTATTCATCTGCTATCGAATGCGACTTACTGGTTAAAAAAACATCTTTTATTTTCTTTTAGGTTGTGATTAATTAAGCTCTCTTATGTTTTTAGGAAAAGTCCTAAAAGGGAGTTTTTATGAAACTTGCAGCGCTGTACATTAAAAATTTCAAAGGTGTCAACGAGGAAATAAGAATACTGATAGATAATGTCGTTGTGTTGATTGGGAAAAATAACAGCTGTAAATCTACAATTTTAGATGCATATGAAGCATATTGTACTCTAGGCACAGGAAGTCGAAGTTTAGATGATTTTCATAATCGCGATGAGTCTTTACCAATTGAAATAACTGGGTTGTTTACCGATGTAAATGAACAGGATATCAAGCAGATAGGGCAAGAGTGGTTTCATGAAGAACTTGATGGTTTTAAAAAATGCTCTAAATTTAAAATAATTTGGGATAATGCTGACAATGACGGAAGGAAACTCAGCTTTAGTAATGAAAATAATGATTGGAAAGATGGTGGGGCTGGGGGATGGAACTCAATACTTTCAAGTAGGCTGCCGACACCTATAAGAATTAACCCCAATGACTCTCATGTGGCTTTAGAAGTAATAGTTAAGGATTTAATAGCAAGTAATGCTGTTGAAAAAATAAAATCTGATAAATCAAAAGCAGCTGGAATTATATCTGAAATCCAATCTTTAGCAAAAGAGATTGAAAGCGAACTGCTAGAAAGCATACAAGATATAAGTGCTGGAATCGAAGAAAACGTAGATGCTATGTTTAAGGGCGTGAAGGTAAGGTTTGAGACAGGCGTTGGTAAATTTGAACCTGAAAAAGCTATCAAGGAAGGCAGCCGATTCATATTCGATACAAACGGCTGTAGCTCTCCACTTTCACACCAAGGTTCTGGTGTGCAGCGGGCATTCTTATGGGCAGCCATTAAAACTTTATGCAATGCAGGGCTTTTAAAAAAAGGTCGAAAAATAATAAATAATCAAAAAGCGAAAATACTACTTGTTGATGAACCAGAAATAAACATGCATCCTTCTGTTGTACGTTCTGTACGAGATGCTATTTATACTCTTGCTGGGTTAGAGGGGTGGCAAGTGATATGTACTACGCACTCACCTGTTTTTATAGATCTCACGAGGGCTCATACAACTCTAATCAAAGTTTCTAACGTCAAAAAGAGTGTAAGATATTATCAAACAGAGAAGGTGGCATTTACTGATAACGAGAAAGAAAACTTAAAAACATTGAATAGATGTTGTCCAACTGTAAATGAGTTCTTTTTTTATGAGAACTCAATTTTGGTTGAAGGCGATACTGAGTTTTTGGCTTACAATCACATTATACATACTAATAACAAAGAGCATGAATACTGCGTTATTAATTGCAGAGGCAAAGCTAACATCCCAACATTTATAAAAATATTGAATCAGTTTGGAAGTAAAGCCGTTGCAATACATGATCTAGATAACAAATTTATAGATGGTGGGAAGATTAATGCTATGTGGACAATCAACAAAAGGATCAGGGAGGCGGCCGATCTTTCCTATGGGAATGTCATAACTGTTGCACACCTCCCTGACTTTGAAGGGCACTATCTAAAAGAAAAGCCCAAAAAAGATAAGCCATATAATATATTTTGCCATTTATCTGCTGAGGATTATCATGAAAATGAAAGGTATCGTGCTTTACGGAATAGTTTAAATGATATTGAGGCTGGCACACACACTGGAATATATGAGGGTTGTGATAAAATAGATGCATGGGGCGAGGCTCATATCTCTTAGTTTTTTTATTTAGAGTTGTAAATAAAATTTCCCCACCACTGCATAAGCTCAACCCTTTTTTCCAAGTAGAGAGAGCGGTTATACGCTCTCCTTACTTCGTTTTTATCAACGTGCGATAAGGCTGCCTCAATAACATCGGCATTGAATCCCATTTCATTCATCGCTGTGCTAGCGATAGAGCGTAATCCATGAGCTACTAACCTTTTACTATAACCAATCCTTTTTAAGGCTGCATTCGCAGTTTGGCTATTCATAGGTTTTTTAGGGTCATTCCTGCTGGGGAATATATACTCTCGGTGACGGCTAATAGGAGCTAATGTCATTAACAACTCAATAGCCTGACTTGAAAGGGGAACAATATGTTCACGTTTAGCTTTCATACGCTCCGCAGGTATAGTCCATAATTTTGCATCTAAATCAATTTCTATCCACCTAGAGCCAGCAGCTTCAGAAGGTCGGGCAAGTGTCAGCAGCTGCCACTCAATGAGGCACCGCGTTGGTATAGTAAGATTCGACATTCCAAGTGATTGCATCAATATTGGCAGCTCTTCCGGCCGTAGTGTCGGCATGTTTTGCTTTTTTGGCTTTTCAAAAGCCATGCCTATTCCTGATGCAGGATTAGAATCAATAAGCCCGGTGTTAACGGCATAAATCATAATCTCGTTTATACGCTGTACCAGACGGCGAACGGTTTCAAGAGCCCCACGAGCTTTGATGGGGTCTAACGCCTCAACCAGCTTACGAGCCTTTATTTCCTGAACAGGTATCTCACCAATAGCAGGAAAAACATCTTTCTCAAGTGAGCGCCAGATATCCTTTGCGTAATCTGGCGTAACGCTGGTCTGTTTCAAAGCAAACCAGCTAGCGGCCACGGTTGAGAAAATGCTGTCTAACGCGATCTGCTGCTGTTCTGTAACCTGCTGGACCTGCGTTTGGGGATCGATGCCATTAGCCAGCAATGAGAGGTAATCAGCGCGCACGCGTCTGGCATCTGCCAGTGAAAGGGCAGGGAAGGCACCCAAGCCCATCATAGTGCGCTGCTTTGTAGCTGGTCGCTGGTAACGGAAGCGCCAAAGCTTCTTTCCGGTGGTTTTCACCGCCATGAAAAGCCCATCGCCATCATGCAGCGTTAAATCTTTATCTGTGGCTTTGGCTCGAAGAACTTCTGTGTTGGTGAGAGGGCGCGTAGTCCTTGCCATGCGGGGCTTTCCTGCGTGAATTGGTATACGTTATTGGCATATATATTACCGTATACCAATACGTATACCAATAATCACCGGATTTGGCTGGATCGCTACGGACTACTACAGACATAAAAAAGCCCGCGAGGCTGGTTCCAAGCGGGCTTTCAGGACTTACCCGGACGCGTCCGGTACATAATGTGGTGGAGCTGGCGGGAGTTGAACCCGCGTCCGAAATTACTACACCGTCGGCACTACATGCTTAGTCAGTTTTTACATTCGCCGGTTAGCTGCGAACAGACACGCCACTAACAGACTAGCCTGATT